>CETK01048861.1_pt1 | contig 12812 bp, 10 predicted proteins | sample 361431 | NCBI WGS metagenome assembly CETK01 (sample SAMEA2622452, study PRJEB7988) | marine metagenome | biome: marine biome (ENVO:00000447); feature: surface water layer (ENVO:00002042); material: "saline water (ENVO:00002010), including plankton (ENVO:xxxxxxxx)" | depth 5 m | reverse complement strand
CCCTCACCTTGGCAAGGTGATGCTCTACCCCTGAGCTACTTTCGCATGGGTTAGCAAATTTAAAATAAAAAAATATATTGCCTCATTAAAATATTAAAATTCAACTAGGATTTTAATTTTTTCTTAATTTCATTTAAACTTAATAGTGCATCTATTGGAGATAAGGAGTTTAAATCTAATTTTTTAATGTTATCAATCACCTCAGAATAATTACTGTTTTCTATGGAGAATTCAATTTTTGTTTGATTAATTTCCTCATCTATTTCAATAGATCTGCTTTTTTTAATATTAGAACTTTCTAAAAATTTTAATTTTTTTTCAGCGTTTTTAATTACCTCACTTGGCATTCCAGCCATTTTTGCTACATGAATACCAAAACTGTGGGCCGTTCCTCCTTCTTTAAGTTTCCTTAAAAAAATTATGTCATCCTTTAATTCTTTAATTGATACATTAAAATTTTTAATTCTTTCAAAACTCTTTGACATTTCATTGAGCTCATGATAATGTGTTGCAAATAATGTTTTAGGTTTATTTTTATTTTCATGTAAATATTGTGCAATTGACCATGCTATTGAAATTCCGTCATATGTGCTTGTTCCTCTACCTATTTCGTCAAGGAGAACGAGGCTGTTTTCAGTAATATTATTTAATATTGACGCTGACTCATTCATTTCAACCATGAATGTTGACTCTCCAGCAGAAATATTATCGCTAGCGCCAACTCTAGAAAATATGTTATCCAAAACACATAAGTTTGCAGATTCAGCTGGAACAAAACATCCAATTTGAGCCATCAAAGATATAATTGCTGTTTGTCTTATAATTGCTGATTTACCAGACATATTGGGTCCAGTAATTATTATAATTTGTTGGGTCGTATCATCAAGATAAATATCATTTGGTATATAACTCTCGCCTATTGGCAAAAAAGCCTCAATAACAGGATGCCTACCGTTGATTATTTCGATTTTTTTTGAATTATTAAATTTTGGACAACTGTATTTATTTTTGTTTGATATGACAAAAAAACTTAAGAGGCAGTCTAATTTTGAAATCAAATATGACTGTTTTTTTAATGGAACTAGAAAGGATTGAATATTTTTTAGTAATTCTAAATAAATTTGATTTTCAAGAAGTTTTATTTTTTCTTCAGCTCCTAATATTTTCGATTCGTATTTTTTTAAATCACTATTAATATATCTTTCAGAACCAACTAAAGTTTGTTTTCTTATCCAATCTGAAGGGACTTTATCCTTATGTGTGTTTCTAACTTCAATGTAGTATCCAAATATATTATTAAAAGAAATTTTTAAAGATGAAATACCCGTCTTAAGTATTTCCTCTTCTTGCATTTTCTCAAGATTTTTTTTGTTATTGTGAACTGATGATTTCAGGTCGTCAAGTTCCTTTGAAAAATTTTGATTTATATAATTCCCTTTAGCTAAATTTACAGGAGCTTCATCATTTATAGTCTTAGATATTATGTCAATTAAAGCATTTAAATTTTCAAATTCATTATAAAGTTTTTTGATCTTATGGAAATCTATTTTGGATAGTAATACAACTATGTGATTAATTATTTCTAAGGATTTTTTTAATTGAACAAGTTCTCTGGGACTTATTTTTATTGTTGATATTTTTGAAATAGCTCTTTCAATATCAATTACATTTTTAAGCTCATCTAATAGATCCTCCCCTTTTTTACTATCATTTATAAAAAATTCAACAATAGAATTTCTATAACAAATTTCATTTAAATTTTTTTCAGGAAATGAAAGCCAATTTCTAAATAATCTTGAACCCATTGGAGTTAAAGTTCTATCTATTGTATCCAATAAAGACTTACCCTCAGAATTTAAAGTATTGAAAATTTCCAAATTTCTTGATGTAAAATTATCTATGGTTAAATAATTTGAGGAATTAATTTTTTTTATTGAATTAATATGATTTATTTTTTCATTGTGTGTCTCAGATAAATAATGCAAAATGACACCTGAGGAAATTATACTTGAATTTAAATTTTCAATACCAAATCCTTTTAGATTTTTTAAATTAAACTGACTTAGTATTTTGTCTCTACAAAATTCATATTCATAAATCCAATCCTCAATGTAATATGCATGAAATTTGTTACCAAATTTCAGCTCAAAAATAGATTTATCTTTTTTTGATACTAAAATCTCATTTGGATTATATTTATTTAAAAGGTGAATTAGTTCATTAAAAAAAACCTGGTCAGTGAGAAAATCTCCCGTAGAAAGATCAAGAAAAGATATTCCCCAAAGATTTTTTTTATAATTATAAATTGCAGAGATGTAATTATTTTTCTTTTTATCTAATACACTATCAATAATTGCTAAACCAGGAGTAACAAGTTCAGTAACCCCCCTTTTTACGATTTTTTTTGTTAATTTCGGATCTTCAAGTTGGTCACATATTGCAACTCTACAACCAGCTTTAACAAGTTTTGGAAGATGATTATTTAGGGAGTGATATGGAAATCCTGCTAATTCAACCTCACTTATACTTCCAATCCCTTTTTTTGTTAAAATTATATTTAGTATTTCCGAGGTCTTAATTGCATCCTCCCCAAATGTTTCATAAAAGTCCCCAACTCGAAATAATAATATTGAATCAGGATATTTAATCTTGATTTCTTTATATTGCTTCATTAACGGGGTATCCTTAGAATCTGTTTGCAAAAAAAAAAATTTAAGTTTATTACTAATTTAAGTATTTTTAAAATTAAAAAAATATTAGTCTTTTCATCAAAAATTTAGAGCAATGTTTGATAAATTAAAAAATGAAGATTTAAATAGAAAAAATATTGATGATTTCAAAAAATCTAAAAAAAATCCGTTGATTTTTATACTTGATAACATAAGAAGTTTACATAATGTTGGTTCAGTTTTTAGAAATTCAGACGCCTTTTTGGTAGAAAAAATTTATTTATGCGGTATTACTGGTGTTCCTCCGCATAAAAGTATAAATAAAGCAGCTTTAGGATCTACTGACTCTGTTAACTGGGAGTATTTTGAGTCTTCTTATGAGTTAATTTTAAAATTAAGAGAAAATGGTTTTAAAATCTTTGCTGTTGAACAAACATTAAACTCAACAAATTTGATTGATTTTAGTGTCAAAAAGGGGTTTAAATATGTTTTTGTTTTTGGAAACGAAATAAAAGGAATTTCTCAAGAGATATTAAATATTGTTGATGGAGTGATTGAAATTCCTCAGTTTGGAACAAAACATTCACTAAATATTTCAATCTGCAGTGGAATAATTAGTTGGGATTTTTATACTAAATATAAGGGTGAATAGCATCTAATATTTTTTTAAAATCATTCGTATTATTCACAAAATCAAGTTTTGAATTATCAATTTTAATTATATTAATATCTGAATTATTGTCAAGAAAATTTTGATAACTTTTTTCAATTGTATATAAGTATTCTTTTGATATACTTTTTTCAAAATCTCTATTTCTTTTCTTAATGTTCATTATTAAATTTTCAATTTTTTGATCTAAATATATAATTAAGTCAGGTTTTATTATTGATAAATTTTTTTTCTCGAAATCAAGTTCAAAGCTTTTTAATATTTTTGAATCCAAATTTATTTTTGAAAAAATTAAAGATTTGTAAATTGAATAATCTGATATGAAATTCTCTTGATAATAATTTGAGTTTATTTTGTTAAAAATCTTGAATCTTTGTTTAGAAAAACTTAATTCTAAATCTAGAGCATATTTTGATTTATTTTCATAGAATTTTTTTAGATATTTATTTTTAAAAAAATCCTCTAATAATTTTTTATAATTTATTTCTTTCGACAACATTTTAGTTAATGATGTTTTTCCAGACCCAATATTTCCTTCAATTGCAATAAATTTAAAATTTTCTTTAAATATTTTTTTTTTGTAATAAATAACCGGAAGATTATCTAAGCAATTATTTAAAAGGTTAAAAACTTTTGTTTTTGTTAGTGGATGCATAAAGTTAGGTGCAATGTCATTTAATGGTTTTAAAACAAATCTTCTTTTTTCAATTTTTGGATGAGGGATTTTTAAACTTCTTTCATTTATAATTTTATTTCCATAAAATAAAATATCAATATCTATAGTCCTGTCTCCGTATTGATCTTTGCCTCTATAATTTCTTTCATTTCCTCCAAGAGACTTTTCAATTAAATTTATTGCTTCAAGAATATTTCTTGGTTCAAGTTTTGATTTAATACATACACACAAATTTAAATACTTATTAGATTTATAGCCCCATGAATCACTTTCATAAATTTTTGAAATTAAATATATTTTTGAAATTTTTTTTTCAATAAGGATTATTGATTTTTTTAAAAATTCAAATCTGTTTTTTAAATTACTGCCGATTGATAAGTAGATTGTATTCAATTTTAAATTTAAGTACTTTAAATATTCTTTAAAAATTTTACAAAAGTCTATATTTGCAAATATAAAAATGAATTTTTTAAAAAATATTTTATCGTCAGCAATAGGATTTATTATAGGGTTTATTATAATTTTATTCTTTATAATTGGAATAACAAGTACAATAGCCTCTATTGATGATTTTGACTCTCAATATCAAAAACCTATTGAAAAAGAATCAATTTTAAATTTAGATTTAAACAAAATAATAATTGAAAATCCTCCGAAAATATATGGATTTGAACAAGCCCTTGGTTTGTCTGATGATATAGTTGATTTTAACACTATATTAAATTCCATTAAGGTGGCTAAAGATGATGATTTAATTAAAGGTATTAATTTAAAATCAGGTTTTCCTTTAATGGGATGGTCACAAATCAAAACTTTAAGAGATGAACTTTTAGATTTCAAAAAAAATGGAAAATTTATTTATAGTTACTCTGATCTCTACACACAAAAAGGATACTATCTTTCATCTGTATCTGATTCAATTTTTTTACATGATCTGGGTTTAATTGAATTTAAAGGGCTTGCATCTGAAGTTTTATATTATAAAGATTTTCAAGATAAATATGGTTTTAAAATGGAAATCGTAAGAAGCGGAAAATATAAAAGTGCTGTTGAGCCATTTCTTGAAAACAAAATGAGTAAAAACAATCAAGACCAAATTAAAGAACTGTTAGATGATTTTTGGGAGATAATTTCAAGTGATATTTCCATTTCTAGATCAATAAGTTTAAGTAAAATAGATTCTATAGCTAATGAATTATCTGCTACAAAGACAGAAATAGCTATAAAAGAGGGCATTCTAGATGGTACTTTGTATGAAAATGAATATGAGGATTTTCTAAAAAATAAATTAGATTTAGACTCATTAGATAAAATAGATTTTGTTAATCCTCAAAGACTAATGAGATATAATAATTTAAGAAAAAAAGGTGTCAGAGATTTAGTCGCTGTTATATATGTTCAAGGTAATATAGTTTATGGAGCAGAGGGATTAGATGGCTCTATCAGTCATAAAACTTTTATTGAATCAATTGATAAGTCAGTAAATGACCCAAGGGTTAAATCTATTGTTCTTAGAATAAATTCTCCTGGAGGAAATGCAATTAGTTCTGATATCATGTGGAATGCAATTGAAAATGCCAAATTAAAAAAACCAGTTGTTGTATCAATGGGTAACATTGCTGCCTCAGGTGGTTATTATGTTGCAGCAAATGCTGATAAAATTTACGTAAACCCATTGACTTTAACTGGATCAATTGGTGTATTTGCCATGTTACCTAATATTTCAAAGTTTTCTAAATCAATTGGAGTTAATTCTCAAAAAGTTCAAACCCATTCAAACTCTTTAGGGTACAGTATTTATGAAAAAATTACTCCAGGTTATAAAAGTTCAGTTTTGTCAAGTGTTGAAAAGATATATTATACTTTTAAAGAAAAAGTCTCAGATGGTAGAAACATTTCAATGATAAATGTTGAAAAAATTGCTCAAGGAAGAGTTTGGTCTGCATCAAGCGCAATAGAAAACAAATTAGCTGATGATTTTGGAAATCTTAGTGATGCAATATCTCATGCGGCAAAATTGTCAAATATCAATGAATATAATTTAATTTATTATCCTGAGTTCAAGCCTGATATTGAAAATTTGTTTAGTATAGGAATATCTCTATTTAATAATAAATTTGATAAAAAAACTAAACTATTTTTTGACCATTTTTTAAATAATCAACAAAAAATTAGTTTAAGAACAGAAATACCTTTTCACATTGAAATTAAATAAATGACAAAAGAAAAGACAGGCCTAGCACGTAAAATTTTCTTGTTATTAGCTGCTTTATTCATAACCTCACTTGTAGTTTCTAATTTAATTTTTCAAAAGTTTTTTTACTGGTATCCTTTTGATATCGAAATTTTTGGTGTAAAGTTATTCGAATTATCGGTTGGAATCTTGCCATATCCTATCACTTTTTTAATAACCGATTTAATATCAGAAATATATGGTAAGAAAAAAGCAAATGAGGTTGTCCTTGTTGGAATTTTCGCCTCCATTTTTTCTATTTCCATATTGTTAGTTTCTAATTATGTCCCTGCAATTGTAAATTCACCTGTCGATGACAAAACTTTTAATAATGTTTTTTCAAACTCTCCATTAGCCGTTTTGGCTTCAATGATTTCCTACTTACTTGCTCAATTAATTGATATTAGAATTTATCACTTTTGGAAAAATTTAACAAAAGGAAAACATTTATGGCTTAGAAATAATTTTTCAACATTTACCTCTCAGTTTATTGATTCTTTTTCAGTAATCTTTTTCTTGACAATTTTTCAAATACTAGATTGGTCACAATTTGTTGGACTTGTTTTTTCTGCATTTATCTTTAAAATATTAGTTGCTGCTTTTGATACGCCATTTTTATACATCCTCGTTGGAATTTTTAGAAAAAAATTTAATCTAAAAATTAACGAGGAAATTGATATTGATAATGAATATGACAAACGTTCGAATTAATAAATATTTAAGTGAAATAGGTTACTGTTCAAGAAGAGAGGCCGATAATTTGATTAAACAAGGAAGAGTAAAAGCAAATAACAATTTAGTTAGTTTAGGTACTAAAGTTTCAATAGATTCAGAAATTAGAGTTGATAATAAAGTTATAAAGAAAGAAGAAAAACTAATATATCTAGCATTTAATAAACCGATTGGCATTGTTTGCACAACTGATGTTAGGGTTGAAAAAAATAATATTATAGATTATATTAATTATCCGCTAAGAATCTATCCTATTGGAAGGTTAGATAAAAATAGTGAGGGTTTGATTTTTTTGACAAATGATGGAAATATTGTAAATAAAATTCTAAGATCAAAAAATAAAAATGAAAAAGAATATATTGTTGAAGTAAGCCGAACAATAACTAAAAGTTTCATTGATCAAATGCGAAAAGGTATACCCATTTTAGGAACTGTTACAGATCCATGCGTTGTTAAACAAATTCATAAAAAAAAATTCAGAATTATTTTAACCCAAGGCTTAAATAGACAAATTAGAAGAATGTGTGAATACTTAAATTATAGAGTCACAAGCTTAAGACGAGTTAGAATAATGAATATTAGATTAGATTTGGTAGTTGGTAAGTATAGGCATTTATCTAAAAAAGAGCTAAAAGGCATTTTCAAATTACTAGAAGGATCATCTAATGAATTTTAAAATCTACAACTAAACCTTCGTTAGATCTAATATTAAAAACTGTTTGATCTTCAAAAATCAAATATTGTCCTTTAATTCCTTTTAAAATACCTTTATAACTTTTGTCTCTTCTAAGATTTAAAGTTTTAACTTTTATAGGGTATTTTATAACAGGATAATTAATTTTTAGGGGGGTATTTATATTTGATTCAAAAAAATTTTTCAATTCATTTGGAAAAGATTTTTTTGCAGTTTCAATCATTTTATACCAATCAACTTTTTCGTATTCATTTTGAAGCATTTTCCGCCAATTAGTTTTATCTGAAAAAGAATTCTTTAATGCAACTTCTCCCATTCCTGATAAATATCTATTTGGAACAGTTGCTATTACAACAGCTTCATGTGCCCCTTGGTCAATCCACCTGTATGGTATTTGCGATTTTCTAGTAACACCAACTTTTATGTGACTGGATAAGGCTAAATAAATACAATGGGGTTGTAATTGAATCTTTTTTTCGTATTCTAAATCCCTATCTTCAATATTTAAATGAGCCTTGCTAAGTTCAGGTTTCATAATCCAATCACCTGCTTTAGGTATTTCAAAAAAACACTTTTTGCAAAACCCTTGTCTGAAAATTTCAGAATCACATTTACAATTTAAACATTGAAACCCAATTAAATCTATTTCAATTTTTTTATTTATCAATTGATTTAGAATTAAAAATTCATTTTCAAAATCTAAAAAATACTTAATTTCGTCACTAAATTGAGTTAACATTTTTGTTAAAACTCCTTTTATCATTTTTATTTAAATTTGCTTATCATTTAAATATAATAATTAAATGCCAATACCATTATTTAATTCCATTGCATCATGGTTTTTAAAAAAAAGGATACATCAAATTGATCTTTTTAAAAAATATCCAATTGAAGTTCAATCAGAGTTATTATATCAATTAATTGACTTTGCAAAAAATACCGAAATGGGTAAAAGATTTGATTTTTATTCCATAAAAAATTATAATGATTTTAGAAATAGAATTCCAATCATAAGTTATGAAGATTTAGAAAATACAATTAAAATGTGCAGAAATGGCGTTAATAATATTTTATGGCCCACTCCAATTAAATGGTTTGCAAAGTCTAGTGGTACCTCAAATTCGAAAAGCAAATTTATTCCTTTAAGCTATGAGGCGCTTGAAGAATGTCATTATAAAGGTGGTAAAGATATGTTATCATTATATTATAATAATAACCCTGATTCAAAGCTTTTAAATGGAAAGTGCTTAAGGTTAGGTGGTAGTCAAGAACTGTATCAAAGTGGAAATACTTATTTTGGGGATTTATCTGCTATAATTATTGATAATCTTCCATTATGGGCAGAATTTAGTAGTACTCCAAGTCAAAAAACTTCTTTAATACCTGAGTGGGAGTATAAGTTGAAAGCTATTATTGATGAAACTATTAATCAAAATGTTACTAGTCTAGCGGGAATTCCATCATGGATGACCGTATTGTTAAATAAAATATTAGAAAAATCTGGAAAAAAATCAGTTTTTGAAATTTGGCCAGAAATTGAAGTTTATTTTCATGGTGGAATCAATTATAATCCCTACAAAAATCATTTTAATGAATTCTTTCCTAATAAAAAAATAAATTATTATGAAATTTACAATGCCTCAGAGGGTTTTTTTGCAATTCAAGATCAAAATCAAACCAAAGATGGGTTATTATTAATGCTGGATTATGGAATTTTCTATGAGTTTATACCAATTGATAAAGATGGAGTTGAGCAGGATAATATTATACAACTTTCTGATGTTGAGTTAAATGTCAAATATGCCTTAGTAATAACAACAAATGGCGGGTTATGGAGATATAAAATTGGAGATGTAATTGTTTTTAAAAATTTAAACCCTTACAGAATAATTATTAGTGGGAGAGTAAAGAATTATATTAATGCATTTGGTGAAGAGGTCATGATTCATAACACTGACAATGCAATAGCAAATGCTGCAAAAAAACATAGTGTTAAAATAATTGATTATACTGTTGCACCTATATATATGACTTCAAATAAAAAAGGTTCACATGAATGGTTAATTGAATTTGAAGAACCTCCTAAGAATTTAAATATATTTATTAATGATTTAGATAAATATTTAAAAAATGAGAATTCTGATTATGAGGCTAAAAGAAAAAATGATACTACAATGACATCTCCTACTTTGACTTTGGCCCCAAAAAATTCTTTTTATAGGTGGCTGGCAAATAATAATAAATTAGGAGGTCAACATAAAATCCCTCGGTTATCAAATGACAGAAATCTAATGAAGAAAATAAAGGAAATTATTTTTTAGGAAACTGCTTTTAGATTTGAAATTTGTATTTTGTTTATCTTCTGCTCAGCATATGATTTGGTAACTTTCAACTCACTCTCGTCACTTCCTGGTAGATTAAACATTGCATCAGTCAAGATTGATTCGCAGAGTGATCTGAGCCCTCTTGCTCCAAGATTATAATCTAAAGCCTTTTCAACAATATAGTCGATTGCACCAGATGTAAAAGTTAAATCTATTGAATCCATTTCAAATAATTTTGTGTATTGTTTTAAAATTGCATTTTTTGGTTCTGTTAAAATTAATTTTAAAGTTTCTTTATCAAGTGAATTCATGTGACTCAATACAGGTAGTCTTCCAATAATCTCAGGTATTAATCCAAATGTTCTCAAATCTTTAGGAGTAATATATTTAATTAAATTAGTATCGTTGAATTTAAAATTCTTTTTACTCTTATAACCTATTGCACTTAAATTAAGCCTTTTATTTATTTCTTTATTAATTCCATCAAATGCACCACCAGCAATAAATAAAATATTAGACGTATTTACCTCAATAAATTTTTGGTCAGGGTGTTTTCTACCGCCTTTTGGTGGAACGTTTACAATAGTTCCCTCTAATAATTTTAAAAGAGCCTGTTGAACTCCTTCTCCTGAAACATCCCTAGTTATTGATGGATTATCACTTTTTCTTGCTATTTTATCGATCTCATCTATAAAAACAATACCTTTTTCAGCTTTGCTAACATCATAATCTGCAGATTGAAGAAGACGGGTTAAAATACTCTCAACATCCTCTCCAACGTAGCCAGCCTCAGTTAAAATAGTTGCATCAACAATAGCTAATGGGACTTTTAACATTTTAGAAATTGTCTGAGCAAGTAAAGTTTTTCCAGTTCCAGTTTCTCCAACAAGAATTATATTACTTTTTTGAATTTCAACATCAGATTTATGACTAATTTTAAGTACCCTTTTGTAATGATTATATACTGCAACTGATATAATTTTTTTTGCATTTTCTTGACCTATGACGTATTCATCAAGAAAGTTTTTTATTTCACGTGGATTTTTTAGTTCAAAATCTAAATCATTTTTATGCTTATTTTCTTTGTCATTCTCCTGAATTAAAATACCATGGGCTTGATTTATACAATTATCGCAAATGTGAGCATCTAAACCTGCAATTAATAAATCAGTCTCAGGTTTTGACCTACCACAAAAAGAGCAATTTAAATTCTCATTATCCATAATTTATTTTTTTAAAACCTCATCAATCATTCCATAATCTTTAGCCTCTTGTGATTTCATCCAATAGTCTCTATCACTATCTGTGGTCACTTTTTTAATGTCTTGATTAGTGTGTTTAGATATTATTTTATAAAGTTCATCTTTTAGTTTTAAAATTTCACGAGCAGTAATTTCAATATCTGAAGCTTGACCTTGTGCACCTCCTAAAGGTTGATGAATCATGACTCTTGAGTGAGGTAAAGCAGACCTTTTACCATCTTTACCAGCACAAAGTAGTATTGCCCCCATTGATGCTGCAACACCAGTACAAATTGTGGCAACATCTGGCGATATATATTGCATTGTGTCATAAATACCTAGACCCGCATAAACTCCACCTCCAGGAGAATTGATATACATTTGAATATCTCTTTTTGAATCTACACTTTGTAAAAAAAGTAATTGGGCTTGGATAACATTGGCAACCTGATCATTAATTGCAGTACCTAAAAACATTACTCTATCCATCATAAGTCTGGAAAAAACATCCATTTGAGCAACATTTAATTGCCTTTCTTCAATAATATATGGGGTAAGACTACTAATTATTTTGTCATAATACATTGAATTAATACCATGATGTTTAGTTGCATATTTTTTAAATTCTTTTTTAAAATTCATTTTCATATCTATATTAACTATTAATAATTAAATTTATTGTTTTGAACCGTAAGCAATTTTTAAAAATTCCTCATAACCTAGCTTTACTAATTTATAACTAATTTTTTTATTGTAGAATGTTTTGAGTTTGTCATTAATTAATTCGCTTTCGATTCTATTGACTTCATTTTCATTTTTTAAAACCCTTTTTGATATTTCATTTAATTCATTTTCATCTGGGTTATTATTTCCATATTGAGCCATTTGATTTTTAATCATATTTTTTGTGAACATTTTTACTTCATCTTCACCGATACTTAGGTTATTTGTTTCAATTAAATTTTCTTTGATAATTTGGAGGCGAATAGATTTTTCAGATTTCAAAAATTCCTCTTTAGCTTGATTTTCATTAGTAATTTTTTCATTTGTACTTTTAATCCATTTTATTAAAAATTCATCGGGAAGCTTGAAGTCAATATTATCAACTAAGTAGGTGTCAACATCACTAATAAATTTTTGATTTGACTGAACCTCCAGTTGATTTTCTAGATCTGCTCTAATTTTTAATCTAAAATCTTTTAGATTTTTAACAGACTCTCCGAATATATTTTTAAATAGATTAATGTCTAGTTTGGCTGGAACCCTAAGAATAATATTTTTTATTTTCAAATTTAAAATTGGATTAATATTATTCAATTCCACATATTTAATTCCAATTAAACGTTCGTAGTCCTCTTCATTTTTTAAAAAATTGTTAGTGGAAATTTCTAATAACTCATTTTCTTTTTTTGTTAAGAAAATATCTTTTACTTTTTTTGATTTTAATTGTTCAAGTTTTAATGTTAAATTTTTATTAACTCCTTTAATATTATCGATTATCTCAACAGTAAACTCATTGTTCTTTTCAATTTTATCCTTTTTTTCAATATTTGAAAATTTGTTTTGTAAATAT
>CETK01156529.1_pt1 | contig 12825 bp, 14 predicted proteins | sample 361431 | NCBI WGS metagenome assembly CETK01 (sample SAMEA2622452, study PRJEB7988) | marine metagenome | biome: marine biome (ENVO:00000447); feature: surface water layer (ENVO:00002042); material: "saline water (ENVO:00002010), including plankton (ENVO:xxxxxxxx)" | depth 5 m | reverse complement strand
TTGAATGAGAGATTGGGAGTCGACGGAGTTTTACTGACAATGCACTCGCGTAGTCTACTGAACAACCAAGTTGCCGGTGAATTGCTTGAAAGCCTGCCCGAATTAGTTCTAAAACCTGCAATTAGGAGAAATGTCAGACTGGCCGAAGCCCCTAGCCATGGAATTCCTATACATCTTCATGACCCATCGAGCGCAGGAGGGAAAGACTACCAAGAAATAGCAACGGTTCTAGAGCAACGTTGGGGACTGGCATAGATGTCTAAGCGTGGATTAGGACGAAGCCTCAGGGACGTTTCCTCCTCTTCAGAGCCTCCTGATCTCTCCTCATTTCTGAAACACGAACACATGCCTGACTCACCCAGGATTGCAGTATTATGGATGATTTTCGGTAGTGTATGCTTTGGGACCATGAATGCCTTAGTCAAGTGGACTAGTGACTATGCAGACGTTTGGATGATAATAATGGTCAGATCATCTGTAATTGCATTCGCAGTTGCGGTTTTTGCTGCATCTAAGGGAATTAGCCTTAGGATCAATGATCCTAGAACTATGCTGCTTCGATGCTTGGTTGGGCTGATTGCCATGTCACTATACTTCACCGCACTAGCTCGAATCCCAATCGGCCAAGCAGTAACTCTCCAGTATACTGGTCCACTATTTGTGGCATTGCTTTCAGGAAGGATACTTTCCGAGAGGGTCTCGTCCAGAGTTGCAATTCTCGTTATTACAGCATTTGTTGGGATAGTTCTGATCATATCCCCTGAGCTAGGAAACGTCCAGGTGGATGCCCTTCTTGCTCTTGGTTCAGGTTTCTTCGCAGCTCTAGCATACATGTTTGTTAGGGAGCTAAGAAAATCAGACTCTCCGGCTACTGTCGTATTTTGGTTTGCAGTATTTTCAGTTGCTGGAACTTTCTTCCAGTCTATCCCGGGAATGCTATCTGTAGATTCCAAGACTCTAGCAGCTCTTGTGGGGGTTGGTATTGGAGCGGGTGGTGGCCAAATAGGAATCACAATGGCATATCACAAGGCCAATGCTGCTTGGGTTAGTGCTTTCTCCTACCTAACAGTCCTAGTAGCCACATTCTATGGATTAATCTTATTCGGCGAGACCCTAAGTCTTTCAGATATTATCGGTGGGATTATGATCGTCGGATCAGGGATCGCTCTCGTCCTCGCTGTTCCGGTTAAAGAAAATAACTCATCAGGAGTTAACATCTCCTAGTGACAAAATCTGTATGTTGCCTCCCATATTGTAGTCAGTAATTTATTTCCGGCGGAATTCACAGATCCGCGAGTATTCAAGTGTACTTAATTGCGATTAATCAGAACTACCTAGTACCCCAGGAACCGCTTCTGATCGTAAGCATAGCCCATGGGAGTAATATCAGCGTAAAGATAATCCAAACAGGAAGCATTGGCATTAAAGAGAAAAAACCTATCTTATCCGCTGGCGGTAATTGAAACGCCCAATAGAATGTCTGATGAAGGAAAATGATTAATGCTAAACCCATCAGATAAACCAATGGATTGAAACTATCAACTATCGGACCTACCAGCAAAAAATAAGAGACAACAAATGGCGACATCAAGGTTAAGGAAAGTACCATGTAGAACATCACTGAGGCCCCAATTGGCCTTTTCCACATATGTGAGAGGCCAGAGAGGGATTCCATTAGGAATGATCTTCTCCATCTAAGTTGCTGCCTCAGATACGTCTTAACATTCTGAGGTACGATAGTCTTCGCCTTAGCTTCGGACACATAGATCGTATCATAGCCTTCTCTTAGTAGAAGATTGGTGAGACCTCTATCATCTCCGAAAGTTCTAGAACGACCGAGAAATCTCTGGTTTTCCCATTCTTCGATTAGGGGTCTAATCGAATCGGTTCTGTAGAGGCTGAATGCACCGCTACAACAAATAACGCTCCTGAAGAATCCCTCCAGGGACTTGAATGTCTTGAATGCGATAAAATACTGTTGAGCCTGCATCCTAGTTAGCCAGGTCGCTTTGGAATTTGCAACATCCGTATGGCCGCATATTGCCGCAGTGTTTTGGGAATAGAAACCCCTCAAACCCTGTTTCAGAGCATCACTTTCCAAGGCCGAATCACTATCCACCAGAACCGTAATCTCCGAAAAGTTCCTTTCCATTGCTTTCGCGATTGCCGACCTCTTCCCCATATTCCTTTCAAGATGGATTACCTCATATCCATAATCTTCTGAAATCTTGTCCATCCAAACTCCGGTGTCATCATCGCTGCCATCGTTCACCATTATCACGGAAATCTTGTCTTTGGGATAGTCGAGATCGCCAAGAGCTCTCGCAGTTGAGTATATCACAGAGGACTCATTTTTCGCAGGGACAATTATCATCACATTAGGCTGGTATTCGTCTTCATCGAAAAGCTCTGGTTCGTATATCGCGTAGAATACGTAGCGCAGAATTATTGTTATTGCAACTGCCCATACATAGACAACAAATACTGGATGAGCACGAAGAGTCACCATTGTCCTCACGTAAACCATCAGAAGCGCTATTCCTACAAACAGCATCCAGAATGCCAACTGTTTTCGGTTCCAAGATGGAATGCCCTTAGCCCTCCCTGTTTCGAACATGCTTGAGACTCTGTGGGCAAACTCCTACTCAAATATCACTGTTAATTTTTTTTTAACAACCACGCTGCGATATTGATAACAGTCGCATGCCTCCTTCGACTTGTTGGGGATGATGGTTTACCCTACGATACTCGTGTTTGGTGAAAAAATTGGATAAGCAATCTGTCGATGCCAACAGCATCACCTTTGTTACAGGTGGGTCGGGTTTTACTGGGTCCAGAATTATACAATCTTCTAATTCGAATATTAGAGCTCTGGTGCACAACAACGTAGTATCTGGTTCGAATATTACCAAGGTCTATGGAAGTCTCTTTGATGGAAAATCAAACTTTCGAAAATGGCTACATGGAGTGAATTATGTTATTCATGCCGCCCGACCATCCTCTGGGAAAGCATTGGGACGATATCTTATGGCAAATAGGACCAGAAAAGCCATCAAATCTATGATTTCAGTTATTGAAGAATCCTCCGTATCTTCGACGATAGTATTGCATGGATCGCTGTCCTATGGAGACAGGGGCGAAGAAATAGTAGAAACGGACTCGAAATTAAATCCTGCGGGATATTCCAAAGCATACTCTATCGGGGAGAGGCCGTGGCTAGAATATCTCGAGCATGGAGGAGATGTTAGGATAGTGAGATCTCCTTGGATATTAGGCCCAGGCTCTTGGTTCAATATGCTTTATGCCGGCGATAGTATTCCGATAATTGATGGGGGCAGACAATGGATGTCATTGGTTTCGGTTAACTCACTTTCAGAATATGTATGGTCATTAATCGACCAGAAACCAGGTATATTCCATCCCTCGCTTATCTACAGGTGCCGTCAAGCCGATTTCGCTCGTTTAGTCGCTGAGGCCAGAGACATGGATACGACGAGTGTTAGCAAATCCGAACTAGTAAAAAAATATGGAAGAATGGTCACGGAATCCCTGCTATGCAGTATTAGAATCGATGACTCTAGAGGGGAGGAAAGTGAGTCAGAGCTCTCAATGGAAAATATACGAAGCTACCTTCACTCCTTATCCGTGGATTCAAAGATGTAGAGACTGTATTCACCGAAATTCCACAGTGGAGTTCTCTGCAGGATACGGTCTATGAGATACAGGGAGCGACTTCTCATCGAGTTGAATGGAGCCCAATGTTTCCTATACCAAGCAGGATGGAGTATGCAGTAGCCTTTTCGGTATACTGGATTAAGAAATTGCCCAAACTTATGTCCTATTTCGCGCGCTGTCGGACAGTAGGAAGGCAAAGTTCTAGTCGGACTATATCCATTCCAGACTGGCCGGAGTCTCGAGAAAGCTCTTCTGGGTCTCAGAAGCAGGATATTCCAAAATATCTCAAATAAATACCAGCGGTTAACGAATGTCAAAATCGCACTCCCCCCAGGCTTTAGAACCTTTGATATTGCACTAGCTACTGATTCAAGATCATTGACCGTATTTAGGCCACCGAAGTACACATAGACAGTGTCCACGGTTGATTCTCCGACTATCTCAACTATATCCTCGGCAGATCCTAAGTTAGGGAGGATTTTCCCATCTCCTCGCTGACGTGCCTTGTTCTCGACTATCCTCTGGAATTCGGGGGAAATGTCCACACCATGGACAATCTCGATGTCCTCTCTGTCTGCGAACCAGGTCATGTCCAAGCCAGGGCCATATCCTATCTCTAACATTTTCTTTGGCCTCCTTGATAGGGTGAATTCTCTGAAGTCATTTCTCAGAGTCATCAGAACGTGATTTTCACCGGCCCTTCTCTCGAACGAGTCCGCTTCAAAATCATAATATTCAGCGACAATTTCATTGTAATCACTTTCCATCCACAGAAACCTCCGCTAATATTTCTGTTATTCTTTCCTCGATTCTGGAACGGTGTGCATTTTCATGTCCAATGCAACGCAGTCTATCATAAATTGCCTCAATCGATTTGGAGCTCTTCCTGTATTTTGTAATCCTTCTCCTTGCTTCCCATGCCTCTGCCATTCCCCCTAGGATTGGGAATCTCATCACTCCCCACCAGAATGGTAGGAGTCCGAATGGCTTGGGGAGCTCCAAGGATGCTGATAAATCTGCATTGGGAAGATATTCCTGGAACCACGGGTTTTTTGTGATCATTTTTTCGAACACGACCCTTCCCTTAACAGGCCTCATCATAGCCAACTCCCTAGCAGCATAGACAGAGGGTCGCAACTCCAGATTTCTGCAATCCAATATCATATTGGGACAAATCCTGGATTCTGTATTAGCATTGTGCTCAAGATAAACTGCCAGTGCCCTTACTCTCCAAACATAATTGGGCTGTGTAATTATCATAAGGTCAATATCGGCATCGTCCTGACTTAGTCCAGATGCTACTGATCCAGTAACCGAGACTCCCAAAACTGCTTCTTCTTCGCAAAGCCTAGAGACTATCGGTAGACTTTCTCTGAGTTGTTTTTCCGCAGCTGTCTTCCTCCGATCATAGTCTGTAGGGCCGTACTCTAATTCCGTAAAATACCATCTGTCTTGATCCCTTTCCACCCCACTCATCTTGGCGAGACAATCTTCTACATCTTCGATACTGCTCTTGGAGGTCATGTATCTCCAAACTTCGTCTGTTTCCAATCCTCGATTGAACACAGCCGCCCATGATAGCACATCGATAACATCATGTCTCATCTGACAACCCCAACTTGACCAAATATCTTGTATCTTCGGGAACAAGGAACTCTTGGTTACAAGAGTTTTCGGAGCAAATAATTGTCCCTCCACCGATCCTCCCAAAGAATAGATCGATAGCTTCTCGGCCAAAGCTTTCGTTATCTCCAAGATCGATTACTTGGATAATTTTCCAGTTTTCAGGTGATTTGACCAACTCGTTCTCCTGAACTAAAAACACATCACCCTCGTTTCTAATGCTCCATCCAACTTCCAGTTCAGATGCGCTTTCATGGTATTCCAATCTCGAATGGTTCACGCCCCATAGTGTTGCATAGTCCGTGTCCCGCGATGAGCTAGCTACCGGATCCACTGGTGAGCCCAGTATCATTAGTGGATCAGATTCCCAGGTGAATCTAGTAGCCTTCCCGCCAATGACTACATGTGTCGCATTAACGACTTTTATGGAATCATGAATCGGATCGTCGGACGGACCGAATCGATATGTCGGAACGCCAAATCTGACTCCCAACGTTATGTCAAATCCAGCCAAAACCACGGAGTCATCTGATAGGTGAGTTCCTAACTCAATGTATTCATCGAGGTAGTCTTCTCTGTATTTTATAACCTCAATATTTTGCTCTCTTTTTTCAATAGAGCTATCGATTACATTGAAAATTTGATGAGAAATAAGAACCAAAACAAATATCGAGAATAACGCCCCATTATCGATTTTTTTCCTAATACTCGCAGACTCAAGATTATCAGAGAGCCAGTTACATGCTACACATATCAGAACCGAGAGCCAGGGAAGATGGTATCTTGGGTATCCAAAATCGAGTACAATCGAGAAAATCAATATGCTTGGAAAAACTACTGAGAATATTGCTGGCCATCTCTCTCTGGAAACCATATTCGCCCACATGATACTACAGAATAGGATGGAGATGAATAGGAGCCAACCAATCTCTCCGGAGATATCTGCAAAAAACTGACTACCGCCATAGTCACCATAATCCCCAACAAGACTGTTTACCGCACCTGTTGCTTGGGTGTTATAGCTCGCAAACGGACTCCCGTGCTGAAGCAGGTCCGAGATAAGGAAGGGAGATTGGACTAAAACCCATGATAGGACAAGATATCCTAGATTCTCTTTGCTTTTACCCCAAAAAAAGAATGCAGTCGGCAGAAATATCACTAAGTAGAGATATGGATATTTCACGGCCCCTAACAAAGATGCAATTACACCAATTGCAACTGCATCTTTTCTGCGCAACTTCCCGCATTCTAAGTGTTTTAATGCAATCCTGAAAACCAAAACTAACCCTCCTGTCGCTAGAGCCTCAAGATAAGCTGTCCTACCATAAACAATCATGGCTGGGAGGCAAAGTACCAGCAGGCTTGCGAGAATCCCACCAATAATTCTACTATCGTGCTCCGCAAGGGACTGTATCTGCCACCCACAGGCAATCAAACATAGAAAGGGAATAAAATAAGCATGGAAAATCTTTCCAGAGAATCCAAGCTCGATAGCCAATAAACCAGACATTATTTTTGGTCGGAAGGAGTAATCCTTTCCTTGGTGAAAAGGCTCCCAGCCCCATCGTTCAAGATATCTATTTGCAGTCTGAAGATGATCTGCTTGGTCCCATTGCATTGGAGACGACCAAAGTGGATCAATCCATCCCAGAATCATAACGAAAAGAGGGACAAATAGCCACCTGAGATCTCCCTTTGAAGGCCTTGATCCAATTACGGTGTCGGCAACAAAAAATATCCATAGAATTAGTACCACTGAAACTGCTGGCCATATCGACACACCGATTTCGCCAGTGGAGGCTACTAACCATCCGGAAAATAGTAGCATTGTAAGGAAATTTTTACAAATCCTGTCACCGAAAGACCCATCCCTTTCTAAGATTGGAATAACGGGTATCCAAGACAGCAACCATCTCGTCTTCATAGGTATGCTTGGGGGTGTACCTCATATCTCTCTTATTGAGAAAATCATATCATAAATCAATCAAAAAATGGTAAAATCCTCGATACTCTTTCTGTTTCCTCTCTTAGTCTCTGAATTCTGATACTTGTTCAAGACTTTTCCTGAGTAAGTCAGGAACTCTGGCTCCCTCTGCAGGGAATCCGACCGGAAGGAGGAGCATTGCATGCTCATGGGCAGGCCTATCGAGTATTTCTCTCAGAAAACCCATTGGAGAAGGTGTGTGTGGGAGGGTAGACAAACCCATATTGTGGACAGCAGTGATGAATAATCCAGCAGCAATACCACACGATTCCTGAGAATAGTAGGTCGGAGCCAGCTCACCCTTCCTTTCCCTCTTGGAGTGTCTGAAAAGTACAACGACCCATGGGGCATCTGTGATGTGTTCTTTGATATGATCAGTTCCTAGGGGTGCGAGAACCTCTTCCCACTCCTCAGGGACTCTTTCGTCATAGAATCTCTTTTCTTCTTTTTCTGCCTCCACACGAATTTTAGTACGCAACTCTTCATCTGAAATTGCCACAAATGTCCATGGTTGTAGGTTAGCACCCGAAGGAGCCGTGCTCGCGGTCTTTATCGCTAACTCAATCATCTCCTTGGGGACCTCTCTATCAGAGAAGTGACGTGTTGTCCTACGTCGACTCATTTGATTGAAGAAAGACCTAGCTCTTTCTATCATCTCATCCTCAGGAAACCCCTCAAAATCTAGGGTGATAAATCCATGTTCTTCTTCAGAGTTGCCCATATGTCTTCTCAGCTCCGTCTAGCCATTAGGGCCGCCATCCCTATTGAGGCCGAAACAATGTAGAGCGAGAAACCTGGAAGAACCCTGTCTCTGTCTTGACAGTCTGTCGAAGGGCCGCCCCAAGTTCCATTGTCATACCAGCAGTCTGACCATACCCTCCAACCGAATCCCTCTGCAGGAACACTAGATTCATTCCCATTTTCGTAATGAAGTTCGATTCTCCAATTTATGTAAGACAAATCCTCTTCAGGGGTAATTGAGCCATCCCAGAATCCGTTTCCTGTATCAGTTAACGAGTAAGTTTCAGGAGGATAACACACTCCAGAGTTGATACAAATCTGGGTTATCCAGTTTGCAGACGTAACATTACTCGCTGGGTCCTCGTTTAGTTTTACTGAGATTCCGAACTCATCTCCTGCAGAGGCTTCATTAGGGAAAAAAACGCTCTCCAAGTCAGTACCTGAGAGGTTCGGCTCCTCATTTATCCCACTCTCTGCCATAGCACTGAACGATATCGTAATTGTCATGACAAGAAGAAGCGCCACTATCCTACGCATGAGCAAGCGTCGTGCCCATCACAAATGAATACTAACCATTCAGACTTCAAGATTCCAGAGATCGTCACCTACCCAGTGAATAGTTGAAATGGCCTTTCCTTTGCTCATCGACATCATTTCTTCACCATCCACAATTGCGATTCCAGTCGCAATAGGATCACCCGTTTCTTGGTCCCTTATCCACACGAAGTCACCACTGATTAGGGAAGGATCTGCTATTTGGATGCCTGCTCCCATGCAGTCGGCTCCGTTCCTAAGAAACGGGATCGCTCCATCGTCTACAGCCACCCAAGACTTCTCCACTCCCCAGTAACTTATACCTCGCAGGGTGGGGTACCAACTCATGCTTCTTTTGACATCTATTCGCATTGCTAAAGGGACCCTATCTACTAAGATCAAATCCGTCTCTTGATAATGAGCTTGCTCAAGAAAACCGGACAGGGATATTTCCTCGCCTAACCACTCGCCTATCTCCTCCGCAACTCCGCGAATCTGCTTGAGCCTTACCGGGGTTCTCCGTCTCAGCCTCTTGTCTACCACATACCTATCGAATGTGAGGGGGCGAAAGAACATACCGAGAGCGTACACTTGAAGCGCAACGACTGTAGCGATGAGTCATGCTCGTCATATGCCTAGATCTTGAAGGGGTCTTGATTCCAGAAATTTGGATAAATGTCGCAGAGATTACAGGAATCAACGAACTTCGAAGAACTACCAGAGAAGAGCCAGATTACGACCTGCTGATGGAATATAGGCTGGGAATATTGGATAAGCATGACATCAAGATTGAAGATATTACTTCTATAATTGACTCCATGGAACCCGTGGAAGGTGCGATAGAATTTCTTCGAGGCCTAGAATCAAAATGGCCAGCATTAATCTTATCAGATACTTTCTCTCAGTTCGCGAAACCTATGATGTCAAAGCTCGGGAACCCAACTCTATTTTGTCACACTTTGGCCATAGATGATACTGGGAGGATAGAAGGCTGGAACATACGATGCGAAGACCATAAGAGAAAGACCGTCGAAGCACTGGGTAAATTGAATTTCAAAGTCATAGCATCCGGAGACTCATACAATGACACTTCTATGCTTTCGTCTGCTAATGCAGGAATTCTATTCAAGCCTCCAGATAACGTCATTGCGGAATTCCCTCAATTTCCAGTTGTCAATGACTTCGAAGGGCTAATGTCGTCAATAGAGTCATCAGCTTCTGACATGGGCGAGCTCTGACAGTAACATCCTAGGCTCCAATCGTTTGAAATAAGGCAGGCAAGTCGGCGGGTTGCATGGCGAAGTGGCATGGCATTTCTCGAAGGAAGCCCACCGGCGGGCGTCTAAAGCGTCCAAACAGGTACAGAGGTAAGAGAAGGACAGAGGTTGCAAGCGAGGAGCAACTCGCTTATGTCGGCGAGTCTGATGCCCGTAAGAACTACCGTAAGAGGGCAGGATCCCAGACAGTGAGAACGCTATCAGTTAACCAAATCAATGTCAATTCCAAGGATGGAAAGACTGTGAGAGCCACAGTCAAGAATGTGGTCGGAAATGACGCTGATCCTAACTATGTCAGAAGGAACATCGTGACAAAGGGTGCAGTACTGGAGACCGACAAGGGATTGGTTAGAGTTACGAGCAGACCAGGAATGCATGGCGTAGTCAGCGGTGTTCTGGTAGAAGAATAATACACGAAGCCCTCAAGTCACACAGCTCTCAGGATAGGGCGATACAATGGCCGCTAAGCGAGAGGAGATGACCCTGTGGACTGGATACTTTGACTCCAGACTCTCCCGATCCAAAGGACGAAGAGTACCCAAGGGAGCCAGCATACCAAAGCCAACTCTGGAATCAATAGTATGGGCTGCTCGCAGTGCTGGAGTTAGGAAGATGAGGCAAGAGCCCGAGGTAAGCCATCCTGCAAGACCCCATGCTAAGGAGGGAAGACTAGTAATGCCCCCGAGTCATGTTCTGGAGGTCATGGGGGCATCTAGTAAAGAGGGAGTGATGCAGAAAATTGGTACTATCCTGAGACGGAGATCCAAAGAGGCAAAGGATCAGGGGAAGGACTCAGTAAGAGGCCCTGCTAAGGGTGACAGAAGAAGGCGTGCCCAACGAAAGACAACAAAGCATCGAAAGAGCGGGCAAAGGAAGAGGAAGAAGTTCGGCAGGAAGTGAAATCTTGTTCATCATTGAGGAGGGTAATCCCGATCCTGAGAAATTCCTAAGCCTAAGAGATGGAGCAGGAATGAACCCTAGGTCTTTGCAAGGGGCAATAAAAGGACTTGGAAAGGAAATTTTCTCAGTTATCCTCAGATTGGAGCAATCAAAAGAAATCGTGGGTATGGGACGAGTTATCGGCGATGGCGGGACTATTTTCGTAATCTGCGATATGCTAGTTATCGAGAGGTTTCAGAATATGGGCGGGGGGACCATGATCATGAATTCTATTATGGATTACATTCAGAGAGAGGCTCCGCCAAATTCCTACATCAATCTGATGGCAGACGTCGACGGATTCTACGAGAAATGGGGGTTTGAGCCATCACTGCCTGACTCAAGGGGCATGGTATTCAGGGGATAGATCCAATCAAACTTCAACAGTCCAGTTAAACTGGTCTGGAACACGCCTCTGCTGAATCGCCGTCAGAGAATCATACATCTCCATGGCAACAGGTCCAACCTCTCCACCACAGTACTCGACTACTCTATCTCCATGCTCAATAGTTCCAATCGAGGAAATTACGGCAGCCGTTCCGACGCAGAAACACTCATCTGCATCAAGCGCATAGTCCACGTCGATCTTCTCTTCCCTTACCTCGTAGCCTTTTGACTCAGCCAGCTCCATTACGGAGGCCCTCGTTACTCCTGGTAGGATAGTCCCGGTCAGCTCGGGAGTGGATATGATTCCGTTCTTGACGCAGAAGAAGTTTGCCGCACCGACCTCCTCGATATACTTGTGATTAACTGCATCAAGGTAAATTATCTCAGAGTAACCCTCCTTTTTAGCCATCTTGGAGGGCACCATTCCCGGTGCATAGTTTCCGATTGCTTTGACTCCTCCGGAACCTCCGGGGGCAGCTCTGTGAAACTCATCAGACACCCTCAGAGAAGTAGGAGTTATTCCTCCTTTGAAGTAAGGGCCTACAGGAGAGACGTATACAAGGAACGTGAATTCCGGGGCCGGAGCAACCCCTAGGATGGCCCCGCTTCCAAAGAGTAGAGGTCTTACGTATAGAGCACCCTTCCCTATCGGTGGCACCCACCTGATGTTCTCCCTAACTGTCATCTTCACAGCACTGAGAAACATTTCTTCTGGGACTGGCGGCATCCCTAGTCTCCGAGCTCCCTCCCGAGACCTCCGAGCGTTGTCGCTCGGGCGGAATAGGACTACGTTTCCGTCATCAGCATATTGCGCCTTCATTCCCTCAAACAATCCCTGTCCGTAGTTGATTACTCCCGCTGCAGGAGACAGACTGAGATTCTGGAAATCCTGCATGAATCCTGACTGCCACTCTTCACCCTGCTTACATGTTGCCATATACATCCGATCGGTTTGAGTGAAACTGAATGTCAATGAGTCCCAGTCTAGTTCCGAATCGCCATCTCTGTTCAATACCCGCACCCCAATTAATGCCAAGGGAAACGACTCGGCTTTCAACGATTCCGCTGGAGACTCCCCCGGCATGGTTATGTCCCCTCACGATGACGTAAGGAATAGAAATGGCCCGTGTATGCCAGGAGGGAGAATTAATGCGGTGGAATGAGGATGTATGCATAGTATCAGGCGACAATCGTGCTTGGCAGGATGGCGACAATCCTAAGACTGCCATCGAACTATGGTGTAGATCTAGGAGCGGCCACTCTGTCTTGGTTATAGTCAATGGTTTGAGGCCGTATGTAGAGATCTCCGACCCCTCCACAGACGAGAGCAGTGTCGAGACACAACTCTCCCTTGATAGAGTATCTGAGACAAAGGACGTACGTGGTAACCCAGAGCCTACTGGGATGAAACTCTCCACTATGGACGGAGTTGTCAGGCCTCACTACAGAGTGTTCTTGAATGACACAACAAAAGTAAGAGGCGTAAGGAAGGCCCTCTCTGAATCCGGATGGATTGTTACCAGCGCCGATATACTATTCGTTCAGAGGCTTCTATTAGACCTCGATCTCGGTCCACATATTCAGGTTAGTGGCGAGGTCCTCTGGACCGGAGAAAGAGCTCCGGAAATGGCGAAAACAAAAGAGAGCACAAATCCTGAGATTGCT
>CETK01028126.1_pt1 | contig 12870 bp, 11 predicted proteins | sample 361431 | NCBI WGS metagenome assembly CETK01 (sample SAMEA2622452, study PRJEB7988) | marine metagenome | biome: marine biome (ENVO:00000447); feature: surface water layer (ENVO:00002042); material: "saline water (ENVO:00002010), including plankton (ENVO:xxxxxxxx)" | depth 5 m | reverse complement strand
AAAAAAACGCTACGTGATATTGACATAAAGGGTAAAACAGTGTTAATGCGGGTCGATTTTAACGTACCCATAATCGCAGGCACTATCACAGATGACAACCGTGTGGTTCAAGCACTTCCTTCTATACAATATATTGTTGACCAAGGCGCTAAGCTTGTGTTGACCTCTCACTTGGGCCGGCCAAAAGGACGTCCAAATCCTGAGTTTACTTTGGGACCAGTAGCCCAACATTTAGCAAGTTTAGTGAGTTCGCATGTACATTTTGCCAATGACTGCATTGGTGAGGCTGCTAAAAAGGTAATTTCCGCTGCGAAAGGGGGCGAAATTGTGGTGCTCGAAAACGTACGATTCCATGTAGGTGAAACTGAAAATGATCCTCAATTTGCCCGACAACTTGCAGCCCATGCCGATGTTTTTGTGAATGATGCCTTTGGATCTTCGCATCGAGCCCATGCATCCGTTGCAGGAGTTACTGCCCATTTGGAGGAGTCAGTTTCGGGATTTTTGTTAGAAAAAGAGATTACCTATTTAAGTGAGAGTGTCAATAACCCGAAGCGCCCTTTTGTGGCAATTTTGGGAGGGGCTAAGGTATCGGATAAAATACCTGTTATTCAGCGTTTATTGACGAAAGTAGATACCATTATTATAGGTGGAGGGATGGCTTATACGTTTTTAGCAACTAAAGGATATTCGGTAGGGAATTCTTTGTTAGAGAAAGATAAAATGCCAATGGCAAAATCTCTAATGGATCAAGCGCTTGAGGCAGGAGTTAATTTAATATTACCTGTAGATTTGGTTATTGCAGATGATTTTTCAAACGATGCTAATAGAAAAGTGGTGGCTTCAGATGGAATTTTAGATAACTGGGAATCACTAGATATAGGTCCAGAAACCATCTCATTATTTAGTGCTGAAATTACTCAAGCAAAAACTGTACTTTGGAATGGGCCTATGGGGGTGTTTGAAATGCCTAAATTTGCAGTGGGTACTCACTCAGTTGCTAAAGCCTTAGTGAAGGCAACTGAATTTGGTGCTATAACCATTGTTGGAGGAGGAGACTCTGCCTCGGCTATTAAAAATGTAAGTTTGAGTGATCGAGTATCTCATGTATCTACAGGTGGCGGAGCTAGTTTAGAATATTTAGAAGGGAAAGAATTGCCCGGACTTTCTCATCTAACCGATAAATAATATGTTACCTTAGGTTCGAATAGTATACTTTAATTATAAGCTAGCAATACGAAAAAAATAAAGAAAATGGAGAGGGGATGAATCAAAGTAGAAAACAATTTTTAAGAAAGAGTGTTGCTGGATTAGCAGGTATTAGCGCATTTACAGCTGCTAAGGTAGCTGCTAAAGGGGATAGCTTAGCTATTAATGAGTTAACCCAAATGTCATCACATCAAGTGTCTTCTGTAAAACCGGTGGTGATATCAACCTGGATTCATGGTATCCTAGCCAATGAAGAAGCCTGGAAAGTCCTAGGAAATGGGGGGACTTCTTTAGATGCGGTAGAGTTAGGTGTCAAAACTGCGGAAGCGGATCCTACCAATCAATCTGTAGGTGTTGGGGGATTCCCAGACAGAGAAGGTAGGGTTACCTTGGATGCCTGTATTATGAATCATGATCAGCAATGCGGTTCAGTAGCTTTTTTGGAACATATTGTACACCCTATTTCGGTAGCTAGAAAAGTGATGGAGGAAACTCCTCATGTCATGCTAGTGGGAAAAGGAGCGTTGCAATTTGCAGAGGAGCAGGGATTTAAACGTGAAAATTTGCTCACTGAGGCTTCTGAAAAAGCATGGCGTAAGTGGTTAGAGGATTCTAGATACGCTCCTGTGATCAATGTAGAAAATCATGACACCATAGGAATGTTAGCTCTAGATGAGTCGGGTAATTTATCTGGGGCTTGCACCACAAGTGGCGCGGCATATAAGATGCACGGCAGAGTAGGGGATTCTCCTATTATAGGTGCTGGTCTTTACCTAGACAATGATGTAGGTTGTGCGGTTGCTACGGGGCTTGGCGAAGCAGTCATTCGGTCTGCAGGAGCCTCAGTGGCTGTTGAGTTAATGCGCCAAGGTTATACCCCGCAGCAGGCCTGTGAGGAAGTAGTAGCCCGAATAATTTCAAAGGAAAAAGATCCTAAATCGCTACAGGTGGGTGTTATAGCCCTAAATAAGCAAGGACAAGTAGGTGGGGGTGCTATTCATCCAGGATTTAATTATGCTTTATTATCGAAAGAGCATGAAAATAGGATGGTCGATGCGCCACATTTGTTTGAAATAAAATAAATGTTAGGTACTGATTACTCATTAAAAATATATAAATGGTGAGGAATGATTGACCTAAGGATTTTAACTTATACCAAAATTAAATAAAAAGAATTATATGAGTTCACTAAATAAAGTAATGTTGATTGGACGTTTGGGACAGGATCCTGAAGTCCGATATACACAGTCAAACACCGCAGTAGCTACCCTTAACCTTGCCACTAATGAGCGCTATCGAGATAGCAATGGTGAGTATCAAGACAAAACCGAATGGCATCGAGTAGTAGCGTGGGGAAGAACGGCTGAAGTATGCCAACAGTACCTCAAAAAAGGTTCAATGATTTATGTTGAAGGACCTTTGCAGACCCGAGAGTGGGAGGATAAGCAAGGGCAAAAAAGATATACTACTGAGATAAAGGCCTTACAAATGACTATGCTAGATTCGCGAGGTAGTAACGGTGGGGGTATGTCGGAAATGCCGTCAGCTTCTAGTTCCAACAATGCTCAAAGCGGTGGAACCACTGTGAATCAGGGAGTGAATAAAACGGTTAATTTAGATGATATCGATGACGATTTACCTTTCTAATTGGTGGATATTTCTTGGATGGATTCAGAGTGGTGAGTTTCAATTAACCACTCTGTCTATCCAATTAGTTATTATGCTTCTTAGTTTGATTTTTTCAGCTGTATTCTCCGGGTCAGAAGTTGCCTTTTTCTCGCTTACAAACAAACAAGATTTACTGAACAAAGACGAAGCCTTTTCTCAAATAGATACGAGAGTAGTTGCGATGCTAAGTCAACCAAGGAGGCTGTTAGCTACAGTATTAATAGGGAATACTTTTGCCAATATAATAGCCTCCGTTATGGCGGCTGTGATTACCGGTTCACTAATTGGCTTTACCGCCGCACCTGAATTTTTAGTTTACACTATAGAAGTAATAGTACTTACTTTTGTGATTCTAATTCTTAGTGAAATCACTCCTAAAGTTATCTCAATCAATGATCCACTTCGCATATCGAGAAAGTTAAGTAGTTTTATATATATCTATTTTATTCTTCTTAAACCACTGGCTAAGTTAATTGCTGAAAGTACTTTTAGCTTGGAGCGAATTTTACCTAAAAATTCAAATACCTTTAGTTCAGATGACATAAAAATGATGGCTGAAGTAAGTGAACAGGGAGGTTCAATTAAAGAAGATGAGCGGGAGATTATTGAAAACGTAATCGAATTTGGGAACATTATCGTTCGTGAAATAATGACCTCACGAGTCAATATAATTGGTGTATCTATGGAAGATTCACTTTCAGATGTACTTGCTCGAATCCGTGAGCATAGCCTTTCTAGAATGCCACTTTATGAAAATGACTTAGATACTATTAATGGGATTATCCATGCTAAGGATATTCTACCCTTTATTCACTCGGAGGATGATGATAAAGTAATCAATTGGAAGACTATTTCCCGAAAAGCATTATTTATACCCGTAACAAAAAAACTGGATGATTTACTTCGAGATTTTCAGCAGGAGAAAACACACATGGCTGTGGTAGTTGATGAATACGGAGGAACGGAAGGAGTGGTCACGATGGACGATATTTTAGAGGAATTAGTCGGTGAAATGGTAGATGATGGGGACGAGGAGGAAAGGTTGTATAAAAGATTCAAAAATGGAATTTACGTCTTCGATGCTCATGTAGATTTGGACGATATGGAAGATGTATTAGACCGTGAACTTACCTCAGAGGAAGATGACTTTGAGACATTGGGAGGTCTTATTTATAGTATTACCGAAAATCTACCAATGGTGGGCGAAAGGGTTATTTACAAGGATGTTGAATTAACAGTTCATTCTGTCCAAAAAAATAGGATTAAAAAAGTTCGTGTAAAATTACTTCCAGTCTCAACCTAGTATCCTATGGCAATTACTATTGAGAAACAAGTAGAATTATCATCCTATACCACTATGGGAGTATCCGCAAAGGCACAGTATGTTGCAAGAATCAACAGTGTGGGCGCTTTAGTTGAAGCGCTGAATTGGGCTAAGAATAACAAGGTTGGTATACTTGTGCTAGGAGGAGGGTCAAATGTGCTTTTACCGAGGTATTTTGAAGGGTTAGTGTTACTTGTTGGCCTTAAAAAAAAGGATATTATACATGAAGATGAATACTCGGTAGAACTTCTAATTGGAGCCGGTGAGAATTGGCATGAAATGGTAGAGTGGACAGTAGAAAAAGGATGGATAGGCTTAGAAAATCTCGCCCTCATACCTGGGAGTGTTGGGGCAGCACCTATTCAGAATATAGGTGCCTACGGTGTAGAAGTTGAAGAGTATATTACCAGCGTACAATACTTGCATGTTGAAACTTTAGATCTTATTTGGATAGATAGAGATAAATGTAATTTTGCATATAGAAATAGCATCTTTAAAGATGAGCTAAAAAATAAGGCTATCATTACAGAGGTACAGTTTAAGCTGCCTAAAAACGCTCAACTTAGGACCGATTATGAATCCTTGGGATACTTTTTTAGCCAACATGGAATTCATAATCCCAGTCAACAACAATTATTTGACGCTGTTATTCAGGTCCGTCAGTCACGACTTCCTGATATTCAAACGCAGGGTAGTTGTGGGAGTTTTTTTAAGAATCCATTACTTCCCTCTGAGCAAATTGATCGCCTATCAACCCGTTTCCCTGATATAAAAACCTATCCTATGCCTGGTGGTTATACCAAAGTAGCAGCTGGTTGGCTAATTGATAAAGCGGTAGGAAAAGGATTTAGGAAGGGGCAAGTAGGTACCTACGAACAACAAGCTTTAGTTATTGTAAATCATGGTGGGGCTAGTGGAGACGAGATTTGTGAATTTGCTAGTTTAATTCATTCTAAGGTATTAGAAATGTTTAAAATTTCTTTAGAAGCTGAAGTGCAAATTATTTCGAAAAATAGTAAAGACATTTAGCTAGAGACATTATTTTAAAAAAGTGAGGGTAATCAAGACACTCACTTTTAATTTAGTCCCAAACACATTTTCAGAAACCTTATTTTAAACTCAATGCACTAATTCAATACATGTTATGATAGAACGATATTCTCGCGAAGAAATGATAGCAATTTGGACGGAGCAAGCACAGTTTGATGCTTGGCTCGATGTTGAATTAGCGGCTTGTTGGGCATGGTCACGAATAGGGGTTATACCTCAAAATGATGTGAATACCCTTTACCAAAAGGCTAGCTTTTCTTTGGATCGTATAAAAGAGATAGAAGAGGAGACCCGTCACGATGTAGTTGCCTTTACTCGGGCAGTATCTGAAACCCTGGGTGATGAAAAGAAATGGGTGCATTATGGACTTACTTCTACTGATGTGGTGGATACTGCTTGGGGAGTTCGCCTAAAAAGGGCAAATCAAATACTACGAAATGATTTACATCGTATGATGGATGTACTTAAAAATAAAGCTTTAGACTATAAATATACCATGATGATGGGTCGAACCCATGGGATTCATGCCGAGCCGACTACTTATGGATTAAAGTGTGCCCTATGGTATGCGGAAATGCAACGTAATCTAGAAAGATTTGAGCAAGCCGCCGATGCAGTTGAGTTTGGGAAGCTGTCAGGATCGGTAGGTACTTTTGCGAATATTCCACCCGAGGTGGAGACTCATACTTGTAAAAAATTAGGTCTCAAGCCAGCGCCAATCTCGACTCAAACTTTACAACGCGATCGCCATGCTCATTATTTGTCAATTTTAGCCTTAATTGGATCAAGTCTTGAAAAAATGGCGGTAGAAGTGCGTCATTTGCAACGTAGCGAAGTGCGAGAGGTAGAAGAGGCTTTTCGTAAAGGGCAAAAAGGCTCCTCATCCATGCCACACAAGCGTAATCCTGTAAGTTCTGAAAATATCACGGGTTGTGCTCGAGTACTTCGTGGATACATGATTACTGCTTTCGAAAATATTCCTCTTTGGCATGAACGCGATATCTCGCACTCATCTGCAGAGCGGATTATTCTACCTGACGCCACAATGTTATTGGATTACATGCTTCATCGTTTTTCAAATGTTATGGAAAACCTAGTGGTATTTGAAGATAATATGAAGTCCAACATATGGAAAACGAACGGACTTGTATTTTCTCAAAGGGTGTTGAACAAACTCATTGAGCAAGGAATGGTGCGTGAACAAGCTTATGATGTTGTTCAACCTTTAGCAATGCGCGCATGGCAAGAACAAATCCCATTCAAAATATTGGTTCAAGATGACTCAGTTATAAGTACTCAGCTTAGTTCCGACATAATTGACGAACTGTTCGATTTAGCCCATCACAGTAAGCAGGTTGATCAGATTTTTAAGCGGGTTGGATTAGATTAACCAGTTACATCGCTGTATCTTACACTATTTTTCTTGGGTTAATAAATGAAGTTCTTGCAACCTATGTATTTTCAACTTCCCAAGCGAGGTACGTGGGAGTGATCTTAGATAATAAAATTCTTTGGGTAGATGGGAAGCAGGTAGTGATGCTTTTCGGCAATGTTCTATGAGTTCCTTTGTAATCATAGGATTTAGTTCATTTTCTTCATCGAGTAAAACAGTTTGATCATTATTTTGGTGGCTAGGCGCAAACACAGTCTTTTCCGGTTCAATAAAGGCCACTACTTTTTGTCCCCATTTAGCATCAGCTATACCAATTATAGCACAATCATGTACAGATAGATGCTGCTTTAGGCATTCAATCACCCATTCTACTGATACATTTTCCCCACCACTTACGATGCGATCTAGCCTACGGGCTTGAATATATAACAGGCCATTCTCATCCATTTTCCCTATGTCTCCAGTGCAAAACCATCCTTCTTCATCAAAACTTTCTAACATAAGTTTCTGTGAAGATTCCGGAGTAAAAATCTGCGTACCCATAAGCCAGATAAGTGGGTCATAGTCACCTTCTTCACTAATTATTCTTATGGAATGACCAGGGTGTATCAGTCCAACAGGAAGAGGGTCTTTTAGGGGCTTCTTAAGATCAGAAGCAGGGATTGAGCATATATGTGCAAAGGTTTCGGTCATCCCGTAACTAAGTAAAATAGGCCACCCGAGCTTGCCAGCCTCTTCTACATCAGCAGCGTTAGTGGGTCCGCCTCCCAAAATAATAAAGTGGAATGCCTTTGAAATAATGGGGGATTTTTTTTGAGCCCGATTGTACTTTAGCCAATTATGAAGCTGAGTGGGTACCATGGAGACTACTCGGCAATTATGACTACCATTTAGCCAAGAATTCCAGCACTGGACATCGGATGAATTACTAAGGCTTATGGATGAGTGAGAGAGTAATGATTTTAAGACAATACTCAGCGCCCCAATATGGTGGAGGGGCAAGCATAACCCCCAACTTTGGTTTGGGCTAAGATGTAATTGAGATTGTGTAGCTTGATATGCTGCCCAAAGTTGAGAATATCGAAGAGGAATTTTCTTTGGTCTGGAACTACTGCCCGAAGTAAATAAAAAGGCAAAAGGATTATTTTTGACAATTAAGCTAAGCTCGCTTTTGGACCGGTTTTGACTTGGTATTAAGGCCAACCACTGGGTGTGTAGTGCTGAAATATCCATTGTATCTAAATAGTTTGCCAATGCTACATCCGCTGTAGCTTCCATAACTTGAGCGCTTGACCATGTTGGGTCAACAACACAGAATGGTATCCCTGCTAAGAATAAGCCGGCAACTAAGCAGCAAAGTTCAGTAGAATAATTGCTTTGAAGGATATAGATGTGGGCTTCGTTATGATGAGCCTCTAACCAATTTGGAAGTTTTTGACTATATAAAGCTATATCTGAATAGCTAATGGATTGATTTTCTGCATATCCATCGTGTAAAAAAATGAAATCAGAAGAACATGAAAAGTGAAATTTTTGTGGTATATCAGTCGAATTATTCATCATTTCTGTTCAAAAATTGGTGTAAGTCCGCTGCGCGCTATAAACAGGTCGAAACATTGAACTTCACTGCTATATTTAGGACTGGTAGTATGGGATTGATCATCAAAATAATTCTCTTTTAACGAGTAATTTCCTTGTTGTATCTCTGCAATGAGACTACACTCTGGACTTATATAATACTCCTCTAGCCAACGAGCAGTATCTAGTCCATGTGCAAAAGTATGACCCGCAAGTTGATTACTCATCCAAGCTAGGCAGGCTAGAGTGTGTCGGGTAATGATGCCATCGAATGCACTACTAAAGATGCAGGTCTGTTTTTTTTTATGGGCTAAAACACAGCGTTGAATCATCTCTGGAATTCCACCGCTAAGTGTTGGTTTGAGAACAAAATAAGACATATTTACTTGGCCTAATAGTGAGGTAAAGGAAGAGAAATCCACACTACTTTCATCAGCTGCCAAAGCAGGTGCTTCAGACGAGAGTTGAAGACAAAATTTAGTAAAGTTTTTAGGGGAAACGGCTTGTTCTATATATTCTATAGCAAAGCGCTGGTATTCTTTTTCATAAGGTTTAAGAGACTCAGGTTCCCACTGTCCATTGGGATCAAGTCGGTATTTCATTTCAGGCAAGGTATCCTGGATAAGAGCCAGTCGATCTAGATTAAGTTGATGTTTTGGACCAACCTTCATTTTTATAGTCTTAAATCCCTTTGACCAAGCAATTTGGGCTAGATATAGTGATTCCTCCGGGCTTGCTATAGGTACCAAAGTATTTAAAGGGATTTGAATCTCATTGATTTTTGTGCTTGAAAAAGAATCACCTGTTCTATTCGAAGTGAGCACGCTGCCGGCATGTTTTTCAGCTAGTTCATTGGCATGATCACGAATAATGTAACTAAGTGAACGAGGGTCTCTTTGTCTGCCCCAATCGTATACGAGCATGCTTAAGGCAAACTGAATTGATGGTAAATTTGTTGGAATACACGAGTAGAGTCGATGAGTTGAACGTTGTGCATAGGTGTAATCAAAAAAGGTTGAGTAATTACTTTCGTATAGAGGCCAGTCAGCCTGTATAAGATTTAATTGCGCTTCAAGTTTTATTTTATGTGAAGAAAGTAATTTTATACAGTCATTTAAACTTTCGCTGGAAAAGCCGGGAAGAGGAGCGCATTCCCCCCAAGCTGATCCCATTGAATGTTTCCATTCAATAAGGATTCCTTCGCGCAGCGAACCCATAGATCCTTTGGCCTGGATGAATTCAGACGTGTATGGGCTTTTGTAGGTGTAAAAGTGAAGACTCATATAGTGCTTTCCGTTTTACCTTCTCATGTACTATTTCGGCTTAAAATAGTTTTATAACTCTTTTATATGATTATTGAATGCCAATTTATTGAGCTAATAACCTAGGGTGACCTATTGGCTAAGCAATGATTAGGCCAACAGTAAATAAGACTCCATAAAGAAACATAAATGCGGCTGTTTTTTCTAAGGTTCCATTGAGTGAAGATTTTTTTTTATGCGACCAAATCTCTAGCAGTAATTTCAAGGATAATGGAAGACTTAGATATGGTAGAAAAATCCAAATAGAAGCGTCTAAACGAACAAAGAAGTGTGGAGGTATTGTAAAGGCAAGTGTAAGTAATATAGTGTATTCCCATTTTAAGGCTTTATCTCCTAACAAAACTCCTAATGTTTTTTTTCCACTGATCTTGTCTTGCTCTACATCTCGTAAATTATTGACCACCAATATATTAGTGCTAAGGGCTCCAGGTATGAGCGCCGCCCAAAAACTTACGCTTGACCATTCAAGTGTATTTAAATAATAGGTAGTCATAGTGGCCACAAGACCGAAATATATAAAAACAAAAAGGTCACCGAGCCCATTATAACCAAGAGGGTAAGGTCCTCCTGTGTACATAATACCAAAAATAATAGAGCTAACCCCCACAGCCAACACAATAATTCCACCTACATACACTAAATACAACCCGGTAAAAAAGGCTAGAATCATCGTGAGATAAGCGGCACTTTTCATCGTGCTTGGTTGGATAAGTCCGGTAGCAGTCATCCTTTTGAAGCCAACGCGATCCACTCTGTCACTTCCTTTTTTGTAGTCATAATAATCATTGCCAAAATTGGTGCCTATTTGTATAAGTGTGGCACATATTAGTGCAGTCAAACTTACTAGCACATTCAAACTGTCCTGTACATAGGCTAAACTGGCCCCAATAATTACGGGTGTATAGGCTGCAGAGAGAGTTTTTGGTCTTGCTGCTTTTATCCAGTTTTGTAATGAAAAAAATTTTGACATATAAACTAAAATACGGCATAATTACATCTAAAGGTGGGTAGCTTAAAAAAATAATGAGCGAAGTTGAATGAGCCTAAAAAATTTGCATTGAGTTTAGTGAAAAGATAATTAAACATTAATAAATTAGATAAAATTACTTATTAGTATATTTAAATATAGTATATATCATTATATACTTAAATAAATTTGGTAAATTTTATTAAATACTTTATATTCAGATATTAAACTCAAATATTTGAATATAAATATATATGTCATACGCAAAACTTGAATACATTTGGCTAGATGGGTATAAGCCGACCCAAACATTAAGAAGTAAGACTAAAATTATACACAATTTTAGCGGAAACTTAGAGGATTGTCCTATGTGGTCCTTTGATGGTAGTTCAACAGAGCAAGCCGTAGGCAGTAGTTCTGACTGCCTACTTAAACCAGTAGCTATATATTTAGATCCAGATCGTGAGTATTCTTACCTCGTTATGACTGAAGTACTTAATGCAGATTGCACACCACATGAGTCCAATGGTCGTGCAACAATCAAAGATGATGATGAAGATTTTTGGTTTGGCTTCGAACAGGAATATTTTTTGATTGACCCAGAAACTTGTCTGCCACTCGGTTTTCCCTCAGGTGGATATCCAGCACCCCAAGGGCCGTACTATTGTGGGGTAGGAGCTAAGTCTGCTTATGGAAGAGAAATTATTGAAGAACATTTAGACTTATGTTTAAAAGCAGGTCTCAATATTGAAGGTATTAATGCAGAAGTTGCGTCAGGCCAATGGGAGTTCCAAATCTTTTCTAAAGGAGCTGCTAAAGCGGGTGATGAAATATGGATGGGCCGTTACCTTATTGAACGAACGGCTGAAAAATATGGTGTTGCAGTAGATTATCATCCAAAACCACTAGGTGATACAGACTGGAATGGATCAGGTATGCATGCCAATTTTTCAAACGGTAAAATGCGTAATGAGGGTGGCGAGACTTATTTTACAGCGGTTTGTGAGGCTTTTGGTAATTTTATACAAGAGCATATTGAAGTATATGGCGCTGATAATGATATGCGTTTGACTGGAAAGCATGAAACGCAGTCAATTGACAAATATAGTTATGGTGTGTCCGATCGAGGTGCATCAATCCGTATTCCAATAGGTACTGTGGAAGATGGCTGGCTTGGACGACTTGAAGATCGTCGTCCTGCATCTAATGCGGATCCCTACAAAGTTGCCGCACGTATCATTAAAACGGTACGAACAGCGGGCTAAAAATTAGTCTTATGATTTGAATAAGCCTCTTTTCTATTGAAAAGTGGCTTATTTATGGAATGAATTCACCTAAGTGACAGTTGTATTTTATATATAAATGACGCAAACTAATTATAAAGTCACATAATTCTAGTACCACCCCAATGTGTACATTTTGATATATATGAACACTTAGTTAATTTTATTACACTATGTGTAAAGGTAGAGTATCCTTTAGTGTTTTGTTAGTGATTTCTTGGCTATTATTTAGCAGCGGATTTATGGTAGAAAAAAGTTTATATTCTACTTTCACTTTGATGATTAATGGAGTACAAGAACCTGTCGGAGAGATTAGAATCGCTGTTTTTGACTCAGAAAATAGATTCCTGGAAAAACCTAGATATGCCGAAATAGTACCTGTTGTAAATCCTATAATTGAATGGCAATTAAAGGATCTAGCTTACGGTCAATATGCTATTGCCGTCTATCACGATAAAAATAAAAATGGGAAGTTAGATACAAATATATTAGGTATTCCACTTGAACAGTACGGTTTTTCCAACAATGCTAGAGGTAAATTTGGCCCAGCAAGCTGGAGCGAGGCAAAATTTACTGTTAAAGCCCGCAGTGCAGTACATCACATACAGCTAAAATAATAATACCTCACTTTAATTTGGAGCCGATTAATTCGGATTAAGATGAAGAAGTAAAGGGTATTTCAACAAATTAGATATGTACAGCTGTTCCGGTAATACTAACCATCAACATACTTCCAGTCTGCCCTGTAATAGTTTCGTAGTCTACATCTATACCTATTATTGCATTAGCGCCAATTTGATTAGCTTTCTCTTCTAATTCACTAAATGCAATGCGTCTTGCCTCTTTTAGTTCTTTTTCATATGAAGCAGATTGACCACCAACAATATTTCGAATACCCGCAAAAAAATCTTTGAATATATTTACCCCAAGTATGGCCTCACCCGTAATAATGCCAAGATATTGATTAATAACTTTTCCTTCTAGATTGTTAGTTGTTGTCATAATCATGAGCATAATCCCAAATTGATTTGTTTTGTATATGATACGCTTTGGTATCATGAGTAATTACTATGTAT
>CETK01158596.1_pt1 | contig 12896 bp, 1 predicted proteins | sample 361431 | NCBI WGS metagenome assembly CETK01 (sample SAMEA2622452, study PRJEB7988) | marine metagenome | biome: marine biome (ENVO:00000447); feature: surface water layer (ENVO:00002042); material: "saline water (ENVO:00002010), including plankton (ENVO:xxxxxxxx)" | depth 5 m | reverse complement strand
CTAAACTTTTCTTTTTATTTATAGTGGCAGTTCAATCAAAGTCCAAATACTCTAATTGCACCTGATGATCTTAAACCTCTCAATGAACCAAGTGAATAGTTCTTACGTTGTATGGTTGGGAAAGTTGATAAACCTGCATTTACTGTCAAACCAGTAACTCCAATTGATATTGGGTCAGAATTTCTAGTAACATTATATAATCTACCCCATGTAATTCTACCAAATGATGTAGTCAAACCGACACCACCACTTGCAGTTGGATCATGGAAACCTGTTTGTGCAATGCTTGCAATACTACTATTTGAGTGTACATTACATACTATTTCACCTCTTGGTCCATCGTTACTAACTGTGCTAACTTTGTATATGTTATCAAGGAAATTAGTTCCAATTGCAACAACAGATGAATCTTGAGTATCAACTGATGTTATACCAGAACCAACAGTGGTGTCAGTAATGAATACAGGATAACCTGCTAATAATGTATTTGCATTTTTATCTGCTCTAAAGAAGAACTTAAGTGCAGTTTGTCCACTATTAGTTAATGTAGTAATACCTGTAATAATACCAGTAAATCCTTCAACGTTACTAATTGAAGTTAACTTCTCAGTCTCAAATTCAGGTAAATCAACTATAACTTGTGGAGGTGTAAGATTAGAATATCCTAAACCTGCATTTGTAATCGTTGTTGATGTTATAGTTCCATTAGTAATAGTAGCAGTTGCAGTAGCAGTTGTACCAATGCCAACTCCAATAACTGGTGGTGCACTTATCTTGATGTTCGCTGTTACATATCCACTTCCTGCATTTGTAATGTCAAGTGAAGTTATTGTTCCTGTGCTCGAAACAATTGCAGTTGCAGATGCACCAACGTTAACCTTACCTGAAGTTACCAGTGCGTCAACTGAATTATATGTTAAATTGTAATCACCGTCACTCTCATCTGGATTTGTTGCACTTAAATGATTACCTTTCTCATAGAAGAATACTTCTGCATCATCAACAAATATACCATTTGTACCACCTTCACCAGATGATGTTGTAAAATCTCCAATAATTTTGGAAGTAGGATATACTTGTGGTTCAAGAATTTCTCTTGATTTATTAATTTTCTCACCATTTAGAATAATATCTACTTTTTGTTTTGTCCATCTTATTGGTTTATTATTATTTTCATCAATACCACTACCAGTATAGATGTCAGTTTCAATCAGTTTAGCACCTAATATTTCTTTTAAGGTTCTCTCACTTTCTTGAGAAGTAGTAACTCCCACTGAATGCTTGAAAACTCTTAATTCATCACCACTCTTAACTGTCTGTTGAATATCTACAACATCAACGTCAACACCATCTTGTCCCTTGTAGAAGAAAATATCTATTTTTGCTTCAGGTTTTGGTGCCTCATTAAACTGGAATGTTGTTCCACCCTCAAACTGATATGCTTCACCTGGTTTCTGTAAAACACCATTGACAAATATTAATAAACAAGCATCAAGATCAATTAATTGTGATTGTGAATTAGTTCCATCTTTCTCAAAACTTAGAAGTTGACCATTAAAGAATAATGGGAATCTAGACTTTCTACCATCTTGTAAATTTTTAATTGAGTCAATATAATCAATTTCACCAAATTGCCAAGATGAGAAACTATCACTAAATGTTTCAAGAACTTCTAACTCAAACTCTTGAATAGGTGCAGATAAATGTGCAGCAGTTACAAGACCAACTGGTTTGAATTTATCTCCAACCTTAAATGAATGTCCAGGTCTTGCAATCTGAAACTTACTTATCTCAAATGTAGTTGAACCAATACCAACTGTGGTTTGTGCTGCTCCAACCTCTACATCAAGTAATAAGTTAGAACCTGTATCTGTTGTTGCACCAATACCTGCTCTTGATACACCTATAACTGGTATGTTATCATAATTTGGTTCAGGTATGATGATTTCAGGATTTACATAACTTGTACCAGCAGAAACAATATTAAATGCAAGAGTTCCACCTGCACCAACAGTTGCAGTTACAACAGCACCACTTCCTGCTCCACCACCAACTCCAACTTGAAGTGTAATAGTATCATCTGTTTTTGCAATAATTGCAGTCTGAATACCTGCAATAGGATCAGAGTTAGGGAAACTTGTCTTAGATATTGCTCTTGGATAAGGGTGATTTGAGAAGAAATTGTCCTTAGAACACTTGAATACTAATCCACCAGTATCAATACCAACTGTATCACTTGTTGTTAATCCATGATTTGGTATTGTAAGAACAAGTGTACCTGTGTGTGACGTATAAACAGCGTTAGTTGCAGTAAAGGAGTTTGCACTAGAGGCAGCAAAACTACCCTTACGGATTGAACCAATACCAGAACTAACAAATCTATGTACATATGCTTGATCAGTAACTCCAATTGCAACTGAACCACCACGATATCCAGAACCAAATGTTAAGTCTTCAAAGAACTCAAATGCTTGTCCACCACCCTGATAATTATGGATAATTGTACTTGGACCTGCTTGAACCTCAAATGTTCTATCAGAAACTATACCAACAACAAAGAGTGGTCTTTCATGATCTTGGAAAATTGTGGTTGTTCCTGCACCACTATATCCAGTGCAACTGAATACAAGATTTTTTAATTTAACAGTATTTGGTCTTTCAAGAGCAAAACCATGAACTTTATTTGTCGTTACAGTTATAATACCTGTGATATTATCATATGCAGCAGTTTGGATACCGAGATTAAATCCTGATGATGTACCAATACCAACAATACTTGTTAGTCCACCAGCAGCATTTTTTCTTGCGATTACTTTTGCACCCTGTAATGGAGCATATCCAAGACCAGGTGTTGAACCCAATGAAACAATTAAACCACCTCTTGGAACTTGGTTCTGATTAATATCAAACTCAGATATAATAAAGTCACCATTAGTAGAAGTAATACCAGTAAATTCAACTGTTGAAATTCCTGCAGTTGTATCTGATATAAACTCATAGTTATGACCAGTATTATTAAGAGTTTTAGGTGTTTGGAATATACCATTAATAAAGAGAACTCCATTTCCTATACCAATACCAGAAGAAGTATTTGCTCCACCAACTGTTAGTGAATATGTTTTACCAATGCCAGTAAAGTCATCTGAAATATCATCAAATAACATATTGGTGGTGTAGTCACTTCTCAAGAAAGTTCTACCACTATAATCTGCTTTTACAAATGGTAAGTTAGTTTCGTCTCTTCTTGATCTTGTATTACCTTTTGGAGGATTAGAGAAGAATACTGTGCTATCCACAATATTAAATGAACCTCTATGCACCCTCGCTGTGTCGTTTGCAGAGTGTGTTGTTGCAGCAATACCCAATTGACCACGTTCAACTTTAACCACTGGTAGAGTGGCAATACCAAGTGCTACATCGGTTGCGTCATTTATGATTCCTGTAGGTGTGCTTGATAATCCTACTTCAGTTACCTTAACATATTCATCATTAATTTTTAAGAAATCAGCAGGTTGTATAGAACTAATTCCACTTAATACAAATTGTGTTAAACCAACACCAACGGTAGAGTTATGAGTAAACCCATCAAATACACCTAATGTATGAGAGATTGTAGTAAAGTTAATTGGTTGTTGTACAACACCATCTAAACCAATAATAGTTTTAGTGAGTTGATTACGCATCGATAACTTATGATTATTACCTGCTCCTGTTCCAGTGAATGTTACAGCTGCTCCAGTTGCAATAAATTCTTTCTTAGAGAATAATTGGAAACGATTTTCATCAATAACTTTTGCGAAAACTGTGCTAGGTAGTATTGTAGTAACAACACCAGCACTATTAGCAGTTGAACCAATTGAGAGTGCAGTAGCTGCAACACCAATGAATGATGAGGTAGGTGTATATGTTAACTCCTCATTTGTATTGAAGAAGTGATTTGGAATTGTAAATATACCCGTTGTTGTGCTTAATATTCCTGTATTAGTTGGATTAAATGTTTTTTGATAAATTGGAACATTTTTGTGCTTTAACTCAAAGTCTAATTTATTTGCCCTTTGTCCAGCAGCACCATCATACGTTGTTAAGAATAATTTTTGCGATACAGTACCATATGTTAAATCAGCAGGTTCATTGGCAAAATCACTGGCAGTATAGAATATTTGATTATATGATTGTATCTCAATCAGTGAGTCGAATGCATCATCTGGATAAAATCTTAGATTAATATTGTTACCACTAATTTCACCACCAAATGTACCGATACCAGTTGTTGAACCAGCGGATACAAATGGATATTGAACTGTTAAAACGTCATCATCATCTCTAAGTGTGACAATTTGATGTATTGCAGATGTATTTCCACAAGAAACTCTAATTAAAGACTTAGAGGATGTGTCATTTAATTTACTTAAGGTGGCATATGTTATTGTGCTTGCAGTTCCTGTTACATATCCTGATTCTAATCTAGCACTTCTTTCCGCACCCTCTGGTTGACCAGCAACAGAAAAACGATGTGTACCAATACCCGCAGTGGTTGTTCCTAATCCAACAATATTTGCCCTTACATCAAGAGTGTTAACTCTATCATTTTCAACTTGCAATTTAATTAAATCGTTCTCAAATCTTGCTGTAATTACTCCAACTACACTTTTACTTAATCCTGATTGAGTATCAATGTATGATTCTGTAATTGTTGTATCAGTGCCATCAAAATCAACTAAAACTTCATTATAGTTTATTTCTTTTGTAACACTATCTTGAACAAAGATTGTGGCATATAATCCATTAAAGTCAGTCTTTGGAAATTCAACTATTGATGTAGTGGTAAAACCAACTGTTGTGCTACCAATACCAATGTTCACACCAGTTAAATCAATATTACCAATACCATTCGTATTAATACCCGCTAAATCAGTATTAAAATCAATTTTTAATATTTTAATATCATGGTCTTTAGTGAATTTTTCTACTGGTGTGAATATTAAATTCTTATCACCATCTTTTAATATATCAGCATCAAAATCACCCAACTTAGTTGTTGTGAAATCGGAAGTTTTTTCAAGAATGTATGCATTATTTTCATCAGTCAATGTTATCAATTCTGTAAATTGACTATCAAGAGTGTCAGGATCAACAATCTGAATTAGATAATTTCCAAAATCTTCGACTAATGGATCGATAGTTGTGCTAGTGCTCTCAAATCCTTCGCTAGAAAATGTATTACTAACATCATCATGAACTAACACTCTATTAGTTTTACATCTTGTAAAGTCAGAAAGATTTTTATTTTTAAGAGTTAGGAACTTAGAACTATTATTTCTTATGTCAAAATCTCTTACTAAATCAAAATTATTAATTGCATCAACTCTTTGCTTATCTTCCAATCCAAAAACATTATTTACATCAAGTACAATTGCTTGTTTTGAGTCACGTACTAATCCAACTCCAACCGATAAATTAGAGTCAACTGAAGTATCTGCAAAGTTTTTAAGACCTGATGGGTGAACTAGACGATTTACTGGATTTACGAACTTCTCCCACTCAATAGAACTCTTAACTGTGTAGGAGAGATTTTGATAATAGTCATTATCGGGTATTACCTGATAATCTTCATTTAATTTACCTATATCGTCTAACCAACCATACTCTTGTCTATTTGAGAAATTAACATTGAACTTTGCCTGATTACCAATTATATTTGTTACTTCTGCAGAAACATTAGTTAATTCACCCTTAATTCTATCGCCTTTTCTAATTTTTGTTTTACCATCTATTTTAACATAATCGTTTCTAACCTCTTCAATAGTTAAATCTGTCTTTACATTGTCAATTATCAATCTTTCTTTTAACTCAAATTTACCTCTTGTCTGAATTGGTTCGATTACAGGGTATTTTTTCTTGTTAACTATGTTAGCATAACCAGATTGGAATGTTTTTGCAATACCAGGATTAGTTGAAAGTCCTGCTAAACTAAACTTTAATATAGATTGTGTACCTGCAATGTAATCATCAACAGTGAAGAAATTGAAATTATAATTTTCTGAATTATATCCATCACCAGCAATAGTTGTATTTGTTGATATACCACCCTGTGTTGCTCCAATACCAGACTCACCATCTCTCTGAATACCTTCAACAAAAATTTCATCACCAATAGCAAATGGTTGGATATCAAATCCATTAATAGGTGTTTCTAGGAAACAAGTAACAACACCAGAATTACTTGTTTGGAGTGAATTTATTCCAACACCATTTGAGTTATTAATGGATAATATTTTATGCACTACAGAATCTAATCCTGTAACTGCTGATAATACGTTAACTTTAGATATTGTTTGGTTGGGAACGATAGCTTCTAATGAAACATCATCTACAATGGTGTTAGATACGGGATTGAAAACTATAAGATTTGGTGCATTTAAGTAATCTGCACCTCCACTCTTAACATCCACGGTTTCAATAATATCTAAATTATCAATATTAACAACTGGAGATATAAATGCTTCAGGACTTAAAGTTTTATCAGATGAATATTCATATCCAAAATCTTTAATTCTTACTTTTTTAAGTCTACCGATTGACTCCGAAGATGCAACTATATTTGCATCAGATCCATTTGTACTTGTGACTTCATTAAATTGTGGTAATTTTTTGTAATTAAAACCAGGAGAGTTAATCTTGAAGTTTTTAATTGCACCATGAACACTTGCAGATTTTGTAGAATACTCTAACTTTTCACAATCAGTATTTCTATATGTTAAAAATTCAGGAACTCTTGGAGATATATTAAATGTTTCAGTGGTTACATCAAATATCTTATATTCTCCGTTGTAAACACTATCTACAAATCTAATTTCTGAATAATCAGTTACTTCAGTATCCGATGTGCTAATAAATCCACCCTTTGTTAATCCATAATACAAGGTAGTTGGAGCAGATGTAGAGAATTGAACAGTAAGAGCAGCACCGACAGGATCTGTATTATTAGTTCCAATACCTATAGTTCCTGCAGTCCCTACGTTAAATGTAGGTGAATCTTGTGAACTTAAATATTCATTTGTTAAATCACGATCATAAAATAACTTAAAGTCAAAGTCTGCTAATGATGTATTTGATAGGTTAAATGTTAATTTAGAGTTTTTAACAACATCAATTCGTGGATTAATGAGAGATATGGATTGACTTGCTCCTCCAGTATTTGCTGTAATTACCGCTATTTTTACTGGGTTAGAACGTACATCAGATAATGTTTCTGATAATTGGAAACGTCTATCACTAACTTTATTAACAAAATATGTTCCAGTTCCTAAACCAGTTGCATTTCCATCATAGAATACTTTGTCACCTGTCTTAAATCCATGATCAACGATATCAAATTGATTAGTTTCTACATCAGATGCAGCGAATGATATTGGATTTATTAATAAAATGTCAAATTCTGAATTATAATTAACCGAAACAGATGCAGTCGTGCCAATACCTACTGCTAAATTTGGAACGACATCTAATTTAATAATATCATTTTCCTTTAGGTTGTGTGTTGTTGTACCTGCTGCAGCAACATTTGTGGTAACGGTTGTTATTACCTTATCAACATCACCAGTAACTTGTTCTTTTTGTGATTGAACATTATATAATCCTGATGAAATACCAGAGGTGCTACCCTTCGAGAAGAAGAATAAACCTTCACTTGTACTTCCAACACTCGCTCTTGTTGTTACTAATCCAATATAATTTTCTCCCTTATTAATTACAAATACTTCTGTGCTGTTACTACCAACAAATGGTAACTTATGTGTAGAAACATTATTAGTTGGACCAACATCAAATCTTAATGCACCATTTCTCTTATTCAATAAAACTGCTTGACCTGATTTAAATGGGTGATTTGGTAAATGGATTGTTCTTGTTGGTATTGACAACGATGATTTTATATCACCAATAAAATTATCAACTGATATTGCACCACCAGAAGTTGTTCCTACACCAACAGATTGAGGTCCATTGAAGAATATAACATCATCTACTTCAGATATAAACTTACTTGTTTTGACTGGAATGGATATTTGATTGTTTAATACGTCAATTTTTGACCCAAATGTATGAGCAATACCTGCATGTCTTTGTACTCTTATAACTTTTTGTAGATCAAATAAATTTAATACCTTAAGTGTTTCAGTTCCAATTCTTAATGATCCACCAATCGCAACTGTATTAGGTATCTCAGTAACAAAAATATCCTCAATTTTACCACTTGCATTTCCAGTTGCCATTGTTTTTGCAAGACCTATTTGGTTTGTGCTAATACCAATCTTAAATGAATTTGTTAAATTTACAACAGAGGTGTTTAAACCTGAAACCTGAACATGTTCTTGATCATTTAATTCAATAAAGGGTAAATAATTTGCTATTACTTCACTAGGACTTTTCCACTCAAAAACTACATTCTCAAAACTTGTTATTTTAGTGTCAATAATAGAAACACCAACACCTACAATTTCACTTACTTCAGCACTAAATCCTGAACCATTAGTGCCTTCATCGTCAAATACTGCTAAATCTCCAACTTTATAATTATCTCCACCATTTAATATTGTTAAATTATCAATCGAACCTTTCGTGACTGACTCAATATTTGTAGTTTGTCTGATACTCTCATATGACTCAATAATAAAGTCATTTTTTGCAAAATCTTCATCAACATTATATGGGAATGTATTTCTTCTTAAGTTAGATTCATTAAAATTAAAGTTTTGGTCAAGAGTTAAGTTATCTTGAATCAGTGGTGATCTATAAGTATTACCTATAAAGTATGGATATACACCCTCCAATTTATTTGTAGCAGTGCCTAATCCAACTGTCGTGAAGTAAGCATAAATTCCATTTGGAAACTCTGGTGTTTTACAGAATCTACCGTTATGAATATCTAAATCACCTGAACCATCAAATACATGATCCTGAACAAAGAAACCTTCTGTATAACCCGTTGGTCTATTTTCAGTTTTTGATACATCTACTTTATATGATGAAGTAATAATTTTTATATCAGAGTTGATATTATCTGCTTCAGAATAACCAAAAGGTCCATAAATTGGGTTTCCATCATATGCCCATCCGACGATAGGAGAGTGCCCTGTAATTTGATTAAACTCACCATTAGAATTTTCAGTAAATGTGTTCTCAAAAGTAGATGCAATATCTTGAGAGTAACCTAAAATACCCAATTTTAAGGTGTCATCTTTATTTGTTAGTAGAGTATCTCCAAATCTTCCTGTACTATTAAGAGTTAGATTTCTGACTCTTGCTTGGAATAAACCATTGTTGCCTCTAGAAAATGCTCTGACCTCTGTATCAGCACTACTATAACCAATACCAGTGTTAATTACTACTGCGTCTACAACATGTCCTCCTTCAATGACAGGTCGTATAACAGCACCAGAACCAGCACCATTTGATGATATTCTTAATTCTGGAGTTGAGTTATATTCACTTCCCCTATTTGTTACTGCACAATCAATTATTTTACCATTGAGAATAATTGGTTTTAGTTCTGCATTTTTACCATTCTGAAGAGTAACTTTTGGTGAAACTTCTTTATTTAAGATATCAGAACCATAATTTGTTCCTGTTTCATATAGATAAGCACCTTTTATTTCACCAGTTATAATAGGAGTTAAAGATAAATTACCAGTAATAGTAGAACCAAATGATACATCTACATTTACTTTTATCTCAGGATAATTAAATATTTGGAAACCTACACCCTGATCATCAAAATTAACATAGTTTTCTCTATCATAATCAACTGTAGACGTACCACCAACTCCTGCATTTGCTAACTTAAATGAGTTATCAGAAACTTTTTTAATAATATACGATACTGCTGTAGTCAAACCTGAGATTACAGTTGTTTCAGCTGAATAATTTACTATCTCTCCACTATTAAATCCATGATTAACAAAATTAATTGTGTTAAATGATGTTGAAATGCCTGATGGTTTAACTCTTAATTTACGATGAGTATATCCAAAACCCTCATTTAATACTTTAACAGAGATAAGTGTGTTTCTATTTTCGGTTCTAAACTTATGAATACCTCTCGCACCAGTATCTGTTGATAATCCAACAGTGTTTATACCTGCTATTCCTGCAAGTGCATCAACTTTACTGTTGAATATACGAACAGTTGTTGGATTTACTACTCTTACGAAGTAAGGATCTCCATCAGACAATGTGCCAGTTGGTGTGTTAGTGCCATCATATGCATCACCTATACCAATTGGGGTATTTCCATTTGCATTATAGAATATTAATTGTCCATTTTCTAAGTTATGTTCAGTCTTAAATGTGATTGTTTCGTTTACAATATCGATTCCACCGTTGAAAAATATATCTCTACTATCAAATTCTAAACTTCTATTTCTTGTTCCAAGAACAGGTTCTAATACACAATCTGTTCCATTACCACCAGTTAATGATATATTCTGAATTGCTTCAATATCAAATGATTGTGGGTCAACAAAAACTTCTTTTACAGTTCCTTGAATTATAGGTTCTGCAGCAGCACCAACTCCTGAACTAGTTTCAATACCAATTATAGGAGGATTAATAACATCATATCCACTTCCAGAGTTTAATAGTTCAATTGACTGAAGAGGACCAAAGAAAATTTGATCATCTGAAATAGGTGAGCGTATTTGTACACCATTAATTAAAATACCAATATCATTTACTGGAGTATCATGCTTTGATACCTCAAATAAATTTTGTGATAGAGGAATTTTTCTTAATATTTTATCTGTTGATATTTTTTTACTCGCATGTCTTTTTAATATAAACCTATGAATATCTGTTGTTGTTGCACCTGCACCTACTTGAACAGTATTTGCAGTTCCGATTTGTGAATTAGAATTATAAATTCTAATTTTTGAGATAGTTTGATTTGGATCTGATGGTATTACTGGATCTACAAAATAAGATCTACCAGTGTCTAATCCAATAAAGTTATCATTTTCAGGTTGATAAACAATTTCGTCACCTTGAATGAATTTTATATTTTTACCACTTGGAAAAACAAGAAAACTATACTTTTGAGTGAGCGGATCAAATCCATCTAGCACTGCATCTGTACTACCAGTAATTACTTCTTCAATAACATTTGTTTTTATATCATAACTTGGAAGAGAGTTAGATGCTACAAAACCATTTGTATTACCATCTACATAAACATTCAGTGTATCAGCAATAACATTATTATTTCCTTCTTTTAATTCTACTCCTGAACTTGTAACTTTCCTTATTACTCTACGAATATCATAATTTTGACCAGTAATTTGCGTAAAACCAGCGATACCTGTTGCATTAAACTGATTAAGTGTGCTATTAATACTTGTGATTGTACCTCTACCTTCAGAAGTTTGCTCTCCTCTCTTAATAATATCAAATTGATCACCAATACGAAGTGAAGATTTATCAATTTTTGTCTTTAAATTAAATGTTGAACCTGAAATTTCAACCTCAAATCTGGAACTAGTATTATAAATCCATGAATTTGCAAAAATTTGTTTGTAACTATCGTTAAAATTAGTAATTTTTTCACCAACATTTTTAACAAATATATTTTCACCCTCATTGACTAAGTTTACATCGGTAACTGGAACTAACTCTGATAATACACCTGTAATTCTTAATTCAATTTTTTTACTTAAATCACCATTTTCATATCCAAAAATGGTTTCATTTGATCTCAAATCGTCAGCTGATGATATTGTATTGGTTATGCCAGAACATTCAAAGAACTGATTGATTGATTTTGATTTATAATCAATCCTATTATCTCCACTTACTACTGTCCCTGTGGTTCCAAATCCAACTGTAGAGTCAACGTCTATTATTGATGCTCCAACGGATACAGGATTTAATATCTTAGTGTTGCCAGGTATTGTAAATGTTCCTTCAATTAAATCACGGTCACTAAAACCAACAAATAATGCTAACTTAAAGTAATTTTTACCATCTCTTTTTATAATTTCAACTTCAGACACTGATGCATTAGTGCTTGTATCTGTTGATTTGAAGATTGTTTGTCCAGTAAGGTTTTGTGGTTCACCATCAGGAGTAATAAGATCTGCAACTACAATCTCACGACGAATAAATTCTGCATCTGATGGTTTAATTAAGTTTCCTTCTAAATCAATTATTCTTGTTTCTACACCATATAATACCTTGAATAATATTTTAATTGATTCTTCAACACCCTTTGACTGATAGAATGAACGTGCAAATTTAACAAAGTTTCCAACATCTAAATCATCAGCAAACTTATCATCTTCTAAACCTGGTAAAAATGTTTTCTTTAATTTTCTAAAAAATTCTTGTATGAATAATACAGATAAGTTAGTTACAGTTGAACCTGAACTATGTGAAGAAGATACTGTATCATCGAAATCTACAGTTTCTCTATTTACATCAATGAGTGAAGAAGAAACTCCAACATTATAACCAGATATACCACTAAATCCACGAATACAACCTGTAAATGAATTTGTAGTTATACCAGTGTAGGATATAATCTCATCATCAATTTTTATTAATCCATACTCTGATGGAAATCCCTTTGTACTTGGGACATTAATTGTTGTATCACTCGTCGTTACTGCAGAAGTAATAGTTGTAACACCTACAACCACCTCTGGAACTAAATTATCTACTTTCAGATATTGGCTTAAATTATTAATTAAATCACTGGCACCTCCCTGAAATTCTTGAGAGATGTAATACTGCTTGAAAAAATCAGTTGCTTTAGGAAAATCAGCTAACACAAATTGTGGTAACTGATTTTCAATGATGGTATTGACTTTTATTCTTTTGTCAATTTGGGACATAAATTATTTCCT
>CETK01019314.1_pt1 | contig 12896 bp, 26 predicted proteins | sample 361431 | NCBI WGS metagenome assembly CETK01 (sample SAMEA2622452, study PRJEB7988) | marine metagenome | biome: marine biome (ENVO:00000447); feature: surface water layer (ENVO:00002042); material: "saline water (ENVO:00002010), including plankton (ENVO:xxxxxxxx)" | depth 5 m | reverse complement strand
AACATTCTGGACGGCGTAACGGCGACGGCAGCAGAGCTAAACATTCTGGACGGCGTGACCAGCACCGCTGCGGAGTTGAATATACTTGATGGCGTTACAGCGACCACGGCAGAGCTTAACTTCGTCGATGGCGTTACATCAGCTATTCAGACGCAACTAGACGCTAAAGCACCGCTCGCATCGCCAACGTTTACCGGGACTGTAAACGCCGCTGCGTTGACCGTAGACACCACCACGCTGGTCGTTGATTCGACGAATAACCGAGTTGGCGTGGGCATGACGCCAACAAAACGCCTTTCAATAAAATCAAATGGTAATTCAGATATTGTTGCGGTCGAATACTCTGCCAGTGCAGTAGAAATTGTTGCCTTGGCTGAACAAAACGATCATGGCGCTTTTTTCGTTCGCCAAAACGACGGAACTACGCAACATCGTATTACGGCGACAGGCGGCGTTATATTTAATGACGGGGGAATTGACCAAGACTTCCGCGTTGAGTCGGACACAAACACTCACGCGCTGTTCGTAGAAGGGTCTTCAGGCAACGTCGGCATCGGGCGTGAACCTCGCGTTGGGCTAGATGTTGCGAGCGAAGTCGCTATAGCCTACGACGCTAATTACGGTCTGCGGTTTTATAATCAGCCGCAAAACAATTGGTCATTTATCGGTAACGACGTAACGACCTCTTCCGCAGACTTGCGTTTTGGCGACTCAACGGGTGAAGTCATGCGCTTAACTGGCGGCAAAGTTGGCGTGGGCACAAGCAGCCCGTCAAGACTCTTTCACAGCCTTGGAGGTTCTGGAGTTAGCACCGTCGGCAAGTTTGAAGCGGGAGGAACGCAAGTATATATCCAGCTGTCCAATAACGGCGCGTCGGACGCTGACAGTGGATACATCGGCTATGACTCAAGCAGTAATCTAACTTTCTTCACCGACAACACAGAACGCGCACGCATCGACTCGTCTGGTGCGTTATTACGAAACACAACTAGCGCAACAGTGAATTCTGCATCTGGAGAAATTGTTGTCGTCAATAACGGAAACAAACCCGCTATGAATGTAGCAGGAGAATCCACATCTAGCCGCACTGGTATTATTTTTACGAATCCGAATGGCACGGTCGGTTTAATAACGATGTCAGGCTCATCTACGACTTACTCCACTTCATCAGACTACCGCCTGAAGGAAAACATTGCAGATGCGGATGATGCAGGTAGCAAGATAGACGCGATTAAAGTACGCAAGTTCGATTGGAAGGTTGACGGTACACATCAAGACTACGGCATGGTTGCACAGGAGTTGCAAACTGTTGCACCAGAGGCTGTACCAGCACCTGAAGACCCTAATGAGATGATGGGTGTGGACTACAGCAAGCTAGTCCCGATGCTAGTCAAAGAAATACAAAGCCTACGCGCCCGCGTAGCACAACTGGAGCAAAACTAATGGCAGCAACATTTACATACTCAATCTCACAGACTGACTTTGTGCTTTCGGAAGACGGTCTGACCAACGTCATTAACAACCTTCATTGGCGATGTAATGCCAGTGAAACGAATGGCGGCAAAGATTACGCCGCTGGAAGCTATGGCACTCAATCGTTAGCAGCGCCCGATCCTAACAGCTTCACAGCTTATGACAGTGTTACAGAGGCCAATTGCATCGCTTGGCTCAAAGCAGAGATGGGCGACGATGCGGTAACTGAGTTAGAGGCTAAGTTACAAGCAAAGATTGATTTACAGATCACTCCAACTAATGGATCAGGCACGCCTTGGTAATGGATGTCGGAACTGTCAACAGCACGGCGCAAGTAACCTGGAAGCAGGTCGCTGTTCAGAAGCAAGAAAGGCTTCGCACTGGGGCTGAGGGCGAGACAGTCAGAGAGGCTGTGGAGACCATCATTCCTACTATCTACACTAAGGATGGTAACAGAATCGAAGCACAGCCATTGGCACCGATACGCAGAGTGAATGTGTCCGTATGACTGACGCTGGCGACCAAGCACTAAATGAAATAAACGCGCATGAGCGTGAGTGTGCGCTGCGCTACGAGCGGATCGAAGAACGCCTTGCAGAAGGTAGCGAGAAGTTCAAACACCTTGAGAATCTAATCTACGGCCTCTATGCGCTGATCCTGGCAGCAGCCTTACCTCAGTTTTTTATGGGGTGACCCCCAATGGTGATTGAGAGCATCGCAGCGGCCACAGCCACTCTCTCGGCCCTGAATGGGCTGATAGCTCAATGCAACGAGACTGGGCAAGGCGTCCACCAAGTCATGGGGATGATCTCAGACTTTGGAGAGGGCATAACGAACTTTGAGGCCGAGCGTCGTCAAAGCACGTTCAAGCCGCTGACGCAGAACGAAATCTTGAAGCTCCAAATGATAAAGCGCCAATACGAAAGGCATTGGCAGTCAGTCCATGACCTCCTATTAGTGGCCGATCCTAAGCTGTTGGACGATTTTAAGGCCGCAAAAGCACAACAGGATCAAGACAGACAAGAACACTTGCGAATGATTGCTCGTAAAAAGAAGGCGAGACAACATTTAATCAATCAGATCTTAGTGGGGGCCACGACTTTGCTGATCGGTGGAGCAATAATCGCCGGGGGGTTCGCAATCATATTAAAGCTATACCGATGATAATGGCGTTCCTGCTAGTTATGATCGTCGATGGAGTGCAGGTGCCCGGAGACTACCACTTCCGCTCAATATTTCGCTGCAACCAGTTCGCAGCATGGCTTGAGAATGGATCAATAAAGCCTGTCGATAAGCGACGGATCAGCACCCAGAAAAACATCAGCGCCTACTGCATCCCAGTCAAGGTGAGACCCAATATCACTTTCTATGATTAACCAAAAGGGTTAACATATCCAAAACGGATAAGGCTTTAGCATGATTGAGATTGATGGCGTCAAGTATCAAGAGGAAGATCTAACCCGAGATGGTGTCGTTCGGGCTGAGCGTATCGGATACCTCAAGAACAAGCTCGTTCAGCTTATCATCGAGCAGCAAGAGACAGAAAACAACATCGCTGTTCATGCTAAAATCATCAAAGAGCAGCAGGAAGGACTCAACCACAACGAGCCGCCCTTAGAATCCGAAGCCGACGGCTAGTCCCGCCTCCTTCCTAATGACCATCAGACCCAAGGTTCCTTGCTGGGCGTGGTCGTCAATGTTCTCGATCACGAAGTTCACTAGGTCTTCGATCCAAGGCTGAACCATTGGAGGTCTTGGACTGTCTTTGGCCTCTCCTGTCTCATCGTATAGCTTCTTGCCTAGCTTGTGATCGAGCAAACGTGAGGCGACCATCTCGCTGTCGGTTGATTGCCTGTTTGATGGCTGCTCAGTATTCCTTGAAGCGTTGGCGTAAAGCTGAGTCTTGATCTCTGCCGGTGATGGAAAGAAGTTCTGAGATGGCTTCTCCATCAGATCAGCTAGAGCGTTGATGAGCGCAGCTTCGGACTCTTTGCCGAAGATCTTATAGTAGATAGGCCGCTGCTCGGCCCACTCCTTGCGCTTGCTTGGCTTTATTGTCAGCCAGTCGTGAAATGCCCTGTCGAATGTTCGCTCGTCCATGTCCTCTCCTAAAAGGGTATGTCGTCCTCAAAATCGTCGTATGATCTTTTTTTGCTGCTGTAATCTGGCGGAAATGATGCCTGCACAATTGGCTTCTGCTTGCGGCCATAGTCGTTCAGCCATTCTTCATTGGTCTGAGTCCGAGGGTCTTGATTACGTCCTTGCTGTCTGCCGGTATTATACCCTTGTTTCATCGCCCTATAATCCTCTGCGCTGCCTTCACGTTGAGGCTTTTGCTTTACAGTAGCGTAAAGCGATCCGTCACTCTTCTTGGTCTTTAGCTCTAGTCTAACTGTGCCGTCCTGCTTCTTGAGCCATGCAATCGCCTGCTCTGGGTTGATTACGATGTCGCCCTTCACAAAGTCAGGCGCTTTCTCATTCGGCGGGAATATCCGCAAGCCGTCCATCCATTCTACATCTGACATTATCTGATCCTCAGTCCGTTTAGGTGCTGTTGTGTTTCGTCGGTCATCTCATCAAACCAGCTGCGTTTTAGCGGCGGCAAGTGCGTAGCATCTTCATCCGCTGACTTCTGCTTTCGAGTCCTAAAGAAGCCGTCGTGCTTTGGGTGTTCCATGTGGAACAATCGAGCATAGAAGGCGCGGTAGTTGTTGTTGATCTTGAAGTCGTCAGGGCCATATTCGCCAATGCTTACGCCCCACCGTATCCGCTCCACAACTGCGCTCGCAGAGAAGTTCTCACGGCCCGCGTTTATCAGTTGGAAAGTCAGCCGCTTGAAGGCTTCGTAAACCTTGGGGTTCTCTTCATGGTAGCGGTCAAATTCTGCTTGTAGTTCGTCCTGTCTGGTTTCCATTATTCTTCCTCTACTCTGAAATAGTCATGCTTTCTAACGTGGGTTCTCACCTTCGACCCAAGCCTCTCCCAGACGACGGTGTACATATCATTGTCTTTGATTAGCTCACGCCAAAGCTCAATCAACCCATGATTATCGTCTTGCTCGAATGCCTCGTTTATCGCGCTGTAGTACTCGTAGGCAAGGTCTTCGTCTACTTTGGTGCCCATCTCCTCAATGACTGTCTTTGCAACGCTGGTTGGGCGCTTCCATCCGTTTTTGTACTGCTCTGGCGTCATGGGAGGGCCGTCGCGGTACAAGTATCTGCCGACACCCCACTTGACGGCTGCTCGTTTAAACGAGTCGCTGAAACCGCCCTTCTCACCCTCAATCTCTGTATCACCAGCACCATCAGATTTAGCTATCCATCTTCCTTGTATATACAGACTGAGGGTGCAGCAGGTTTTACCGTCTAGGCTCTTATAATCATCCGACCAGTTTTCTGGCCCTAAAACTCTGTCTAGGCGGTGCATCACTTGCCTGGCATCAAGATAATGGAATGTTTTTCCCTTTTTGCCCACGTAGGATTTAACTTTCTCGATGGGCCAAGGCATTTTAAGGTCATAGCTGATTTGCTCTGCGGTCTTTTCTATTGGCTCAGGGTCATAATCAGGCTCATTCGGATCAGTCACGTCGATGTCTGGATATGTGGTGCTCATGTTCGCTCCTCAGTAATACAACCGATCTCATACCCGTTGTGCTTTACGAAATACTGTCGCGCTGGGTTCGAGTTAATAAAGTCGGCCGGAACCTCGATCTTCGCCGCGCCTTCACGGTATTTGTACTCAAAGAACGTAAAGCCTTCTCTCTCAAGCTCTGTCGCATACTGATCCATCTCTGTATTTACCTCTGCAATCAAGCCAGCTTCTAGGCTACGATACTCGTTGCAACCGTAGAGGTGCAGCTTGAAATCTCTAGCGATCACTCGAACCTCACCGCCGTCGCAGTATCGGCAATAATCAATCCTCTCGTCTGGATCAAAGGTCTTAGGCTCACCACAAGAGCATATGTCTGCGTCTGGCAGGTTCCACGGTGCTTTGGGGTTATATTTATCTTCGTCGGCTCGGTCTAACACGTTTTTCTCCTCTGTGTTTATACTTTTAGTTTAACCCATACAGGCTATGAACAAAAGGTTTATTTGCCAAAAAGTGTATGTTATGGTGCCCGCATGGATCAGAGCATATTTAGAAAGATCATCGACTCGAGCAGCGAGGACAATCAATCGGCATTCGCTAGGCGTTTGGGGGTTAGCCCTCAGATGCTACAAAAATGGCGCAACAATAGAGTGCCCGCGCACTACGTCGTGCGAATGAGTAAGTTGACCCAAGGAGAAGTTACTCCTCACCAGATACGGCCAGATGTGTTTCTGGCACAGTGGCGAGTTTAGGCCAGGGTGCGCTTTCACCCTTCATGCACTGCCGCAAGTGTGGTCAAATGCGGGTGGGCAGGGGCAACACACCTCTCCTTGCGCGCCTCCGTTCGCGTGCCCGACAACGGAATGGCAAGGGGTCTCCATCCCCTGAAACAGCGGGTTCCCGTCCTCGCGCCAAAAGGCGGGTTTTTAAAGCGGGTGTGATGCTGGCAGATGACCGAAGGGTAGCTGTTAGAGACTACGCGACACAGTAGCGGGCACCGCCGACAGTTAGTCTGGCTGACTAGGCATAGGGGGCACCCAGATAGGTGGAACCCAAAACGCGAGCCAGAGGTTTTTGTGCTATTGCCAGGTGCAGGCTGGTGTGTGACTTAAGGAAAAGTATGGAAGATCGACTAGCAAAGATTCTTAACTCTCTCTCCGAGAGAAGTGATAAATGGGAACAATTGAGTCGTGAAGCTATCAAGCTCGATGTGAACTTCAAGAGTATGGAATCGGCTTCCAAACTCGCTTATATGCAAGCGGGAGAGAGCGCGGTGAAAGCTGAAGCAATGCTTCGATCTACTAAAGAGTGGGCGGAGCATTATGAGGCTCTTCAGCTAGCTAACCTTGCAGTTGCGAGAGCGAACAAATCTATCAGCATTTGTGAAAAGTCATTCGATGCAGAACGCACTCGCCAGGCTAACCATCGCGGTATTGTCTAATGCCTAAAACACTGAGAGCTAAGGCGCTCGAAAAGATACAGTTGCTTGCTAGATTACAAGCGGCTGACGACAGTGGATTCTGTCATTGTGTAACCTGTGGCAAGGTGGATCACTACAAAAGTATGGATGGTGGGCACTTCATCGCTAAGGGTTCATCGAGCCGATGGGCGTTGGAGATTGAAAATGTCCACCCTCAGTGCAAAGGCTGCAACAGCTTCTCAATGAAGCATGGAACTGCGCCTCACTCATATACTCTCTGGATGATTGATTATTACGGTAGAGACTTCGTTGACCATATGATCGCCACGAAGAAAGATGTGCATAAGCTCTATGCTGCAAACTATCGGGATATGATCGAGGACTTCAATCAGCAGATTCTAGGCCATGAGCGGCGGCTAGGACTTCGTGGATCTCTTCGTGCGATAAGTGCGGCACCGAAGAGTCCCAAACGCGCAAGCAATGATGGCTAGTCGTTTCAGGCAAGTGTAGCCAGACACCTCGATCCTCACAAGCAAGCATCTCGGCTTCTTCCTTACTCTCCGCCGTCACCAAAATGTATTTAGTCACTAGCTCATGGTAGAGGACGTGATACTTCGGCACAGTTGACTCCTAGTGACAAATAATCAGAGTGAGCGCCATTACAGACGCGCTCAATATATCGTTGCTCCTCAGCGATCGCGTCATCGAAGTCTGCATTGCCGGCATAACCTAAAGCCAGGATCACAAGCACTATAAAAGGGTATCTCAGTCTAATTGCCACGGTAGATCCCCCCACTTTTCAGATTCTTCCTCAGCGTAGGTTTGTGCTTCTTCCTCGCTCATGCCCTTGTCGATAGCCTCCAAATAAAGGTTTTCGAGTAGCACGTCTCTGTATTCGTTAGACATTTTGGCGCTCCTTATTTGAAATAATTAATTTGTTTGTCACTCAGCGGAGTGCGGTATTTTCGATCACTAGGGCTTGTCTTGGCCCATTCGATCACTTGATTTGCCAAGCTATGTATGAACTTGCTGGGCGATGAATCTCTCTGATGATCACGAAGCCTGATAGCAATATCTGCTCTGCTTACACGTTGTGACGCAAGCGCACTCTGTACGTCTGCAAACTGCTTTGGCGTCAAGCCTGTATCCCGTGCGGCGTGAGCTAATCTCTCAGCGCCCCGAAGCGTCTCGTTCGCGCGAGCTTTTTCTAACCATTCTGGGGCTGCATCGACCGTTGCTATTCTGGAATCGTTCTGCTGCTGCCCTAAAATGATTGTCCTGATATGTCCGTCGTCTTCGATCACATCTACTTCGTCCACGAACATATCGTTCAGAGTCCTGCCAGAAACGCGCAGCACGCGCCCTTTATACTCGACCTTGGTTCCGTTTGTGATACCCATAATTAACACCCCAGCCGCTTACGCGGCCTTGTTTAAATAGTTTTCGATTGCACGTTTAGTCGCTTTTGCCGACTTCACCAATGCCGACAAACTACTGCCGAAATCAGCATGGTCATAGCTGCTAGGGTCAGCGTAAAAATCTGCGTCAGACAAAAGATTGGAAAGGTGTACGCTAGTTGCGTCTATCCAAATGTAAGATTGTGTTTCTTTGATAATAGGCGGTGCATCAAGATCTCTTTCAACGTGATCCTGATAGAATCGCTTTGGAATTTTGATTTTACGCATGTCATTTCTCCTTATTGACGACAATAGTTTACACTTTTAGTTTATAAAATGGAATCGCTAAATAAACTTTTTATTTACGAATCTGCTAGAATAAAGGATCACAAATCGGTAAAAATGCAGCTTTTACGATCCTTGCAAGCGAGGCCAGATGAAGGTAGTGATCGAGAGATTCGCGTATGCACCAGAGGGAACGGCAGGCAGGCTGACCGTTGAGGGCGCTGATATAGACTTCTCATGCTTCACGGTAGAGAGAGCATGGCGCAATAATGAGCCTTGGATATCCTGTATTCCAGAGGGCGAGTATGAGTGTGAGGATTACAGCAGCGACAAGTACCCGGACGCGGTGCAAGTCAAAGATGTGAAAGGCAGAACGCACATACTATTTCACTCAGCGAACAAGCCGACACAGTTAGCGGGATGCATAGCGCCGGGACTGGGGTGGGGATTCAACGGACAAGCACCATTCGTGAACAACAGTAAGGCAGCACTCGAGCGATTGTTTGAGGCAGCGGGTAAAGACTTTACGTTGAAGATCACCAGCGTGTCAGGTGTCATGCCAAAGGCGACAAGGGCAAAGAAAACTGATGGCGGCTAAGAGGCTCGAAGAAGGTTCGATCTACGCCGACAAGGACTTGGATGGCGACGGTATCGTTAGCGATGAAGAGCTAGAAACCTCAGAGAAGTTGCAAGAAATGCAGCTAGCGCATGAGAGAGCGGACGCACAGAGGGCTATGAGTTGGTTCGCTTTATGGGGGATGCTTTTATATCCATCGTTAGTTGTCGCAAGCGAGTTCTTTGGTATGAACCAAGCGGCCTCAATCTTGGGCGATATGGCAGCGGTTTACTTCGTCTCGGTAGCCGCCGTGATCTCGGCGTTCTTCGGTGCGCAGGCTTGGCAGAACAGGAGTAATGGACGATGAGCATAGTCGGTCAGTTGATCGGGCCAGTGACAGGGCTGCTGGACAAGTTCATCGAGGACAAAGACCAAAAGAATGCCTTGGCTCACGAAATCGCAACGATGAGCGAGCGCCATTCGCAGGAAGCACTGCGAGGCCAATTAGAAATCAATAAGATGGAAGCAGCGCACAAGTCGCTGTTCGTCGCAGGCTGGCGACCAGCTATCGGGTGGATATGCGCACTCGGTCTGCTGTACAACACAATCATCGCTAACATAATAAGCATCTGGGTATCAGTGCCAGAAGTAGATACGACGCTACTCGTCCCAGTAATGATGGGCATGCTCGGCTTGGGCGCTATGCGCTCATATGAGAAGGTCAATTCCGTGGCTAGAGAGAAGTAATGGCAGAGACTGCAAAGAGACTTAACCCTAAGATCTGGGACAGAGCCAAAGCCAGAGCCAAGCGGAAGATGGGCGGCAAATGGTCAGGCAGAGCAGCACAACTCGCTGTCAAATATTACAAGGACGCAGGCGGTAAGTACTCAGGTAGAAAGTCAGCTAGCAATCGTCTGAGCCAGTGGACAAAGCAAGATTGGGACTATGTGGGGAAAGAGGGCAAGTCTCGCTACCTACCTAAAGCGGCTCGTAAAGCATTATCGTCGGGCCAAAAGGCGGCAGGATCGAGAGCCAAAAACAAAGCTACCAAGTCGGGCAAAGGCTCGGCTCGCTACACTGAGGCAGAACGCAAAGCAGTCAGGAGGGCTACAAAGCGATGAAGGGAATCACACACTACAGGATTGATGGCACACCATATGAGGGCGATACCCATATGATGCCAGGAGGCATCTTACATACAGGGGCAAGTCATAATGCAGGCAGCGTGCGCGTGTATCACTTCCAAGAGCTATCAGCAGATGCCAAGAGGAAAGCAATGATGCTGATGGTCGAAAGCAACAAGTCACGCTAGGGAGCTAGTCATTGAGTGAGCTTGAGATTGCGTATATCGCAACGACAGATCTGATCCCTTACGCTAACAACCCTAGAACGCACAGCGAGCAACAAGTGTCGCAAGTAGCATCCAGCATAAAGGAGTTCGGTTTTAACAACCCAATTCTGATTGATGAGCATAACGGGATAATCGCAGGGCACGGCAGACTGGCAGCAGCGCAAAAGCTCAATTTCAAGCTAGTGCCTACGATTACGCTTGCAGGGTTGTCCGAGGCGCAGCGCAAGGCTTATGTGATCGCTGATAACAAGCTCACTGAAAACGGGGGATGGGATTATGACCTGTTAGCGGTAGAGATTGAAAGACTCACAGAGCTAGAAATAGATGTCGACTTAACAGGCTTCGATGCCGAAGAATTGCAGGTGATCACACAGAATGTCGACTTTAAGCCAGCCTCAGAGAATGAACAGGGTAAGCTAGATGAGCTTGATCCCAAGTGGATAGATTGCCCACATTGTGGGAAAGAGTTCGATATGAGGGCGAATAATGCTGGATAACGAACAAAGAAACAAAAATATACTTTCGCGTTTCGATACTGAAGTCGAAGGCACATCGATAGCTAAGTACAGAGTCGTTTTGAATGATAGAAGTCTGACCATGATAAACATGGATGGCTTAGGTTTGCCGGGCGCAACACAGATCGCAAAACAAAAGTTTGGCGATAGAATGCGGTCGATTTATGTCTGTTGATGTGAAAATAGACTGGGCGTCACACAAAGCGGCTAAGTTTGCTTGTGAAAATTGGCACTACAGTGGTTCAATGCCTGTTGGGAAACTTGTAAAAATTGGCGCGTGGGAAAATGGAAAATTTATAGGGGTCGTGCTATTTGGTCGAGGAGCTACTCCTAACCTATTAAAACCGTATGGATTGATGCCAGATGAAGGGTGCGAGCTGGTGAGAGTTGCTTTGACGAAACATCAAGCTCCTGTCTCTCGAATATTGGCAATCGCGTTGAAGTTTTTGCGCAAACAAAGCCCCAAGCTGCAGTTAGTAGTAAGCTATTCAGATTGCGATCAAGACCACCACGGCGGGATCTATCAGGCTACAAATTGGATCTATGATGGCAAATACAATGATGGATCGCTCGGCGCTTTCATAATTAACGGCAAAAAAACACATCCAAAATCTGTCTATAGCAAAGGCGTGAAGCAAAGCATTGAAGCGGTCAGAGAACGGTTAGACCCAAACGCGACAGTGTTTTATACGAAAGGAAAGCATCGATATTTAATGCCACTCAACAAAGCGATTAAGAAAAAGCTGGCAGCGAGATCACAACCCTATCCAAAACGCGTTGAAGGTGTAGAAAGCGACACGCCTGCTATCCAAGCAGGAGAGGGCGGTGCAACTCCGACCTCAACGCTCCAAACAAAAGAAGCTCATGGCTAGACCTCAAAAGCAAATAGACTGGGATCAAGTAGACAAGCTATGCGCTATTCACTGCACAGGTGAGGAGCAAGCCAACATCCTTGGCGTCGATTACGACACCCTCAACAGGGCATGTCATCGTGAGCATAAGCTCAGTTTTGCGGAGTATTTCAAACAAAAAGCATCCACAGGCAAGATGAGCCTACGCAGAAGACAATACAGCGCGGCGATGGATGGCAACACGACCATGTTGGTTTGGCTAGGGAAGAACTGGTTAGGTCAAAGCGATATGCCAGAGCCAGAGCCACAAGATCTGCCGCCTATCATCATCGAGCGGGCTGATGAAGCTAACAAAGCCACAGGATGACATCTTCTTCGATGAGAGTAGGTTCCGAGTCGTTGTCGCAGGGCGGCGGTTCGGCAAGACCTTTCTCTCAGTCCATGAGCTAATCAAAGCGGCATTAGCAGGTAACGATAAAAACTGTTGGCTGGTCTGTCCCACATATAAAGCAGCGAAAGAGATCGCGTGGAATATGCTCAACGATGCGCTGCCGGATGGATACGCAACCAAGCGCAATGAGACTGCTTTATCGCTAACGCTTAGGAATGGCTCAACGATCTCGCTCAAGGGTGCAGAGAAGCCAGACAACTTAAGAGGGCGAGCATTAGATTTTGTTGTGATGGACGAGTTCGCCGATATGAGACCAGAGGCATGGTTTGAGGTGCTTCGTCCTAGTCTTAGCGATAGGCTAGGGTCTGCATTGTTTATCGGCACACCCAAGGGGAGAAATCATTTCTACGACTTATGGACGCGAGGCGCGGACAAAGAGGAGGGCTGGCAAGCCTTCCAGTATACGACCATCGAAGGCGGCAATGTTGAGGCGGCTGAGATCGACCAAGCGAGATCAGACCTAGACGAGCGAACTTTTACCCAAGAGTATGAGGCACAGTTTGTCACTTACTCAGGGGTGGTCTATTACGCTTTCAACAGAGAGGAGAGCGTTCGTAAAGGCTTTTTAGCTGATGAGCTTCATATCGGTATGGACTTCAACCTAGATCCCATGAGCGCAGTCGTTATGGTGAAAGACGGCAGCACTATGCACGTTATAGACGAGATCGTTATATACGGGTCAAATACTGACGAGATGGCAGACGAGATCCTGCAAAGATACCGAGAGCATCAAGTCACGATCTACCCAGACCCAGCGAGTAAGCAGCGCAAGACAAGTGCGGGTGGTAGAACTGATCTATCTATTCTGCAAAACGCAGGCTTTCGGGTGAAGCTAAGAAACAGTCACCCACCAGTGCGAGACCGGATCAATTCTGTGAATAGCAAGCTGATGTCATCGACAGGACAGCGCACGTTGTTAGTCGATCCTAAGTGCAAACAAGTTATTTCATCACTGGAGCGGCAGACGTACAAAGAGGGCACAAGCCAGCCAAACAAAGATGACGGCTTT
>CETK01122483.1_pt1 | contig 12924 bp, 7 predicted proteins | sample 361431 | NCBI WGS metagenome assembly CETK01 (sample SAMEA2622452, study PRJEB7988) | marine metagenome | biome: marine biome (ENVO:00000447); feature: surface water layer (ENVO:00002042); material: "saline water (ENVO:00002010), including plankton (ENVO:xxxxxxxx)" | depth 5 m | reverse complement strand
GTGGTGGAGGTGGAAGCACAAGTCCAGGTGGTTCTAATACACAAGTACAATTTAATGATAGTAGTTCTTTTGGTGGCGATAGTGATTTTACATATAACAAAACTACTAATACACTTACAGTTGTAAATCTTACAGCAACAAACATAACAACAACTGGTTCAGGATCACAAACAATTAGTGCTGGTGCAAATATAGAACTTAATGCTACAAATAGAGTTTTAGTTACAGATACTCCTTTTAGATTAGCAAGTATGACAACAACACAACGAAATGCTATAAGCAGTCCTGTAAACGGAGATATGATTTACAATAGTACTACTAACCAATTAGAAAGTTATGAAAATAGTGCTTGGGGAGCCACAGCTGGAAGTGGGGGCGGTAGTGGAGATATCACTAGAGTTAATATTACAGCAGGTACAGGTTTAACAGGCACACAAGATACAACGACAGGTGATCACACACAAACCCTTGCAGTTGATGTAGGTACAACAGCAAACAAAATTGTACAGCTAGACGGAACAGCAAAATTACCAGCAGTAGATGGATCACAGTTAACTAATATTAGTGGTAGTGGTATTGCAAGCGTAGTAGCAGATACAACACCACAACTTGGTGGTGACTTAGATGTAAATGGTAAAACAATTGCACATACATTCAATGTAGGAAATTCAGGAGCAAGTGATTATACGTTTAGTGATACTGGAAACATTTGGTTTCCTACAACTGAAAATGATCCTGTATTATATCTACGCAGAGGTGAACAATATAAGTTTGTTGTAAATGCTAGTGGACATCCATTTCAAATACGTACAGGAAGTGGTGGTTCAGCATATAATACTGGTGTAACAAACAACGGAGCACAAGTTGGCACAATTATATTTAAAGTTCCAATGTCAGCACCTGCAACATTGTATTATCAGTGTACAATTCATGGCGGAATGGGAAACACAATTAATATTGTATAGGATTAAAAAATGACAGTAATTAGATCAACAGCAGAAGTAAATTTTGATGCTACAACAAGAGTACAAGTAAACGATACAAGTTTACGTTTAGCAAATATGACAACTGTACAAAGAGATGCACTAACTCCTGCAAATGGTGACATGATTTACAATACAACTACAAATCAATTTAATATAAGAATAAATGGTGCTTGGACAACTCTTGCTACAGTAGAAGGTTTGGTTGACAGTGCACCTACAACACTTGATACACTTAATGAATTAGCGGCGGCACTGGGTGATGATCCTAATTTTGCTACTACAGTCACAAATAGTCTTGCAGGTAAATTATCACTGACAGGTGGAACAATGACTGGTGATATAGATGGAAACGGCAATAAAGTATTGTTTGCAAATGTGTATAATAATATTGGAGATCTACCAAGTGCTAGTACATATCACGGAATGTTTGCTCATGTACACTCAACTGGAAAAGGATATTATGCACATGCAGGTGCATGGATTGAAATGGCTAATCAATCTGATCTAACAACAACAAATACAAACGTAACAAACCTAACAAATAGTTTGGCTACAACAAATACAAATATTACTAATCTTACTAACAATAAACTGAATTTATCTGGTGGTACTATGACAGGAACACTTACACTGAGCGGTGCTCCTAGTAGTGCAAACCATGCGGCTACCAAAGCATATGTAGACAGTGCAGTAGCAGGTAGTGGCGGTGGAGGAGGAGCTTACATAGGGAACAACAACAATTTGCCTGCTGGAGATTATTTTGCTTGGAGACCAAATGCTCCAAACACGAGCTGGTATGTTTTTAAAGACGGAAACCAGAACGATAGAATTGCTAACGGTGGTAATTTTTCTACACAACTAGCCTTTACAGTTCCATCTGGTGGTTATGTAAATGTAGGAACAGGTGATTTTGGTACAAGCTCAAGAGCGATATTCAAACTAGGATAAACAATGAGTGAAAAAGAATATATTGTAAGTCTAAAGAGAGATGTTGATGCTAGTAATTTCAAAGCAGAAATGACACAAAGCTCAGGTGACACAAATATTCCCAATCGCAGTGTAGATGTTGCTAACGAAAGATTATTAAGCACAAGAAACACACACTATAGTTTAACAGACGAAGAAGCAACACAACTAAAAAATGATAGTAGAGTTGCAGACGTACATATACCTCCAGAAGATGATGATACTTTAGAAATAGGATTACATGCAACACAAACTGCTGATTTTACAAAAACAACAAGTGACAGTGGAGACTATGTTAATTGGGGATTACGTAGATGTATAACAAACAGTAATCCATACTCAGGCAACACAGTATCTGGAGATTATACATATAACTTAGATGGTACAGGTGTAGATGTTGTTATTCAAGACAGTGGATTACAAGTAGATCATCCGGAGTTCAATGATGCAAGCGGAACTTCTAGAGTACAACAGATAAACTGGTATACTGAAAGTGGTTTATCAGGAACGCAAAGTAGTAATCATTATAGAGATTATAACGGACATGGAACACACGTAGGAGGAACTGCCGCAGGACTAACATATGGCTGGGCAAAAAATGCAAGAGTGTACGCAGTAAAAGTAAGTGGACTAGAAGGAACAGGTGATAGCGGTGGTATAGGTGTATCAAACTGTTTTGATGTAATCAAAGGATGGCACAACAACAAAGGTGTTGATCCTGCAACAGGATATAAAAGACCAACAATAGTTAATATGAGTTGGGGTTACGGTACATACAGCTATAATGTAACCAGTATAAATTACAGAGGCTCTACATATGGTGGTTGGACAGGCACTGGTAGAAATACTACATATGGAATAGTAGGAAGCTATAGAAGTGCAACTTATGGTTACAGAATGGGCACAAGAATAACTAGTGTGGATACTGATATACAAGAAATGATTGATGCAGGAATACATGTTTGCATTGCCGCAGGAAACTATTATCAAAAAATTGATGTACCTAGTGGCACTGACTACAACAACTATTTTGTTAGTAGCTCATATGGAACCAAATATTACAATAGAGGAAGTTCTCCCTTTGATGATGAAGCACTTATGGTAGGAAATATGGATAGCACTGTACACAGTGGCGGCTTAGAACAAAAAGCAAGTAGCAGTGAAAATGGACCTGGTGTAGACATATATGCACCTGGTACAAATGTAATGAGTACATGTAGTACAATAAACGAAATGACCAATGGAGATTATCCACCTAATTCTAGTTACAAGATTTGTAATATTAGTGGAACTAGTATGGCAAGTCCTCAAGTATGTGGAGTTGGTGCATTACTGTTACAAGCAAATCCACATTCAACACCAGCACAGCTTAAGGCACAATTAATAGCTACTTGTCAAACAAATGCTATATATTCAACAGGATTAGACAACGATTATGCAAACAGTCGTAGTATAAAGGGTGGAAATAATAGATTTTTAGTTAATCCTTTTGCAAGTGAATACAAGTATAGAATTCAAAATACATAACGTATTACGGCTAAATACTAGCAATAAGTTTGTGAGATACGTATGGCTGTAAATTTAGATCATCAACGCGACAGAATTAGTACTGCTAGTGGTAATATAACTATCAATACAGCTGGCAGTCTACGTATACCTGTAGGCAATACAGCCGCTAGACCACAAGGTGCTAGTGTTGCAACAGGTCAAATAAGATTCAATACACAATTAAATATTTTTGAAGGTTACAATGGCACTGCTTGGAGTAGTATTGGTGGCGTAAAAGATACTGATGGTGATACTTTTATCAACGCTGAACAAAGTGCAGATGATGATACACTAAGATTTTATACAGCAAATTTTGAAAGACTAACAATTAGTGATGCTGGTATTGTTAATATAACAAGCTCACAGCAGAGTACTAGTACATCTACAGGTGCATTAACTGTAGGTGGTGGTGTTGGAATTGTAAAAGATGTATTTGTTGGAGGTAACTTAGATGTTACTGGCAATATAACAGTTGGTGGCACAATTACATTAGGCGATGACGATACGGATAATATTAACATTAATGCAGATATTAACAGCAATCTTATACCTAATACAACTAACAATTTTGATATAGGTAGTTCAACCAAAACATGGAAAGATTTATTCATAAGTGGTACTATAGATGCAAGTGATAGTACAGATGCAATTATTCTTCCACAAGGCACAGATGTTCAAAGACCTAGTTCTGCACAAACTGGTATGTTACGTTTTAGTACAACAACTACTAAAGTAGAAGTATACAATGGTAGTGCATGGACAGAAGTAGGTGCTGGCGATATCACAAGAGTTAACATTACAGCAGGCACAGGCTTAACCGGAACACAAGACACGACTGCAGGTGATCATACACAAACACTTAACGTTGATGTAGGTACATCAGCAGGCAAGATTGTACAACTAGATAGTTACGGAAAATTACCACCAATCGACGGATCACAACTTACAGGTGTAGGAACAGTAACCGAAGCTTTTAAAAGTATCGCAGTCAGTGGTCAAAGTAATGTAGTAGCAGACAGTTCAACTGATACAGTCACTTTTGTTGCAGGTAATAATATTACACTAAGCACTGATCCTAGTACTGATTCAATTACCATTAATAGTACAGCTAGTGGTAGTGTTACAGAAGCTTTTAAAACAATAGCAGTTAGCGGACAAAGTGATGTAGTCGCTGATAGTGCAACAGATATATTAACATTAGTTGCTGGTCCTAACATGACAATTAGTACAAATGCCGCAGGAGATACTATTACTTTTGCCAGCTCTGGTGGTGGTGGCGGAGGCGGTGGTGGAGATATTACCGGTGTTAATATTACAGCCAGCACAGGTTTATTAGGTTCACAAAACACAACAACAGGTGACCATATACAAACACTTTCAGTTGATGTAGGTACAACAGCAAACAAAATTGTACAACTAGATGGTTCAGGTAGATTACCAGCACTTGATGGTAGTCAACTTACAAACTTGCCAAGTAGTGGAGGTAGTTCCACACTAACAGGTTTAACAGATACTAACATATCAAGTGCTATTGGTGGACAACATTTACAGTGGAACGGCTCTAATTGGGAAAATACCTTTAACTTTAGTTCAAGCGGAACAACATTCCTGTCAGGATTTTCTGTAAATCGGTTTATCGAATATAGAAATCGCTTAATTACAATTGGTTCAATAAGTTCAGGTGATACAGTAAATTTTCCAACAACTACTGGCAGTAGTGCGGCAATTGAATGGCAAGTAAACAATCCAGGTACAGACTTCGTTGCTAACATTACTCCAGGACCACTAAACATTAATAGATCTCAGTATTTTAGAATTATTATTGATAACACAACAGGTGCTACAAAAGGAAGTATTTCTGGAATAAAAAGAAATGGAACTACACAAACAGTAAACTGGCTTAACGGAGCACAACCGTCAGTAACTGGATCAAATATCTACGACGTATATGATATCTATTGCTTTAGAGGTAACGGTGGATCAGATGAAACTTGGTACGCTGAACTATTAACAGCTGGAGCTGGTACTGCTATAACAGTACAAGATGAAGGCTCGTCACTTTCAACAGCCGCTTCAGTCTTAAACTTTGTTGGTGCAGGTGTTACAGCAACTGGTACAGGTGCTACAAAGACAATTACAATCGCAGGAGGTGGCGGAGGTGGAGGATCAACTGATGCCTTTAAAACTATTTCAGTAGCCGGTCAAAGTGACGTAATTGCAGACAACTCAACAGATATATTGACACTCGTTGCTGGGTCGGGAATGTCTCTTAGCACAAATGCTCCTGCAGATTCAATAACATTCGTAAATGATCATACAACCTTTAGTTCATTAACAGATACTAATATATCAAGTGCTATTTCCGGACAACATTTACTTTGGAATGGTTCTAATTGGGAAAACACTTTTAATTTTAGTTCGAGTGGAACAACATTTCTTAGTGGATTTAAAACAAATCGTTTTATTGAATACAGAAATAGATTAATTACAATTGGTTCGATTAGTTCAGGTGATACAGTAAATTTTCCAACAAACAGTGGTAGTAGTGCGGCAATAGAATGGCAAGTAAACAATCCAGGTACAGATTTTGTTGCTAATATTACTCCAGGACCTTCGAATATTAACACATCTCAATATTTTAGAATTATAATTGATAATACAACCGGTACTCCCAAAGGTAGTATCTCAGGAATAAAAAGAAATGGCACTATACAAACAGTAAATTGGCTCAATGGATCATTACCATCAGTAAGCGGAAATAATATATATGATGTATATGATATCTATTGCTTCAGGGGAAATGGTGGATCAGATGAGACTTGGTATGCTGAATTATTGACAGTCGGTGGCGGTGGCGGAGCCAGTGATGCCTTTAAAACTATTTCAGTAGCAGGTCAAAGTGACGTAATTGCAGACAGTTCAACAGACACACTAACACTTGTAGCTGGTAGTAATATGACAATTACCACAAATGCCGCAGGCGATACTATTACTTTTGCCAGTTCAGGCGGAGGTGGTGGTGGAGGTGCAAGCGTATCTTATCAAAACAATGCACCAACAACCGGACTAAGCACAGGCGATTTATGGTTTGATACAGGCACTACTGGTGAACTTTATGTATACACAGGCAGTGAATGGATTAGCACTACTGGTGGTGCAGATGCCGCATTTATCCAAGTAAACTTTACTGGAAACGGTAGTAATCAATCATTTGATACGCAAGCTGGACAAGGCACAGTTAGTATGGTATTCTTAAATGGTGTACTACTACAAAGAACAAACGATTACACAGAATCAAATGGTATAGTAAGTTTTGTAAACACTCCATTAAATGGCGATCAAATTGATGTTGTTATTACAGGTGAGGTAAATGCACTAACACTTCCAAGTTTAGGTTTAGCAAATCACAGTTTAATAGTAGTTGATGCCAGTGGTAATGTAACAGTAGATAGTTTAAAAGTTAGTGATCTCACAGACAACAGAATTGTTATTGCAGGTACAGCAGGCGAGTTAGAAGATGATGCAAACTTTACTTTTGATGGAACAAATATGGTTGTCAGTACAACCGGAGCAATACAAGTACCAAACGGAACTACTGCTCAGCGTCCTAGTGCAGTAACAGGACAGTTTAGATTTAATAGTACACTTACACAGTTTGAAGGATATGATGGTTCAGCTTGGGGTAAAATTGGCGGCGGAGATCTAAGTATTGCTGGAGACAGTGGTACAGATAGTTTAGAGCTAGGTGTAGATACCCTAACAGTTAACAGTGGAACAGGTTTGACAACCACTGTAACAAATAATACTGTTACAATAGTCTTAGACAATACCGCAGTTACACCAGCAAGTTATGGTAGCGGAAGTGCAATTCCAGTCTTGACAATTGACGCACAAGGACGTATAACTAGTGCAAGCACAGCCAGTGTAAACATTGTCACTACAACAGATATAAGTGGTGATAGTGGAACTGATACAATTACACTAGGCACAGATACACTTAATTTTGAAGGCGATACAGGTATTACAACTACTGTATCCAATAACAAAGTTAGTATAGATTTAGATGACACAGCGGTTACACCAGCAAGTTATGGTAGTACAACTGCTATACCAGTAATTACAGTTGACCAACAAGGTAGAATCACAGCCGCTAGCACAGCAAGTTTAAGTGTCAATAAATTTGCAACTATCACAGTAACAGACACAGCAAGTGGAACTTTTGCACAAACAGGTAGTGTAAGTGCCGCTAGTGATAGCGACACACTAACATTTGTAGGTGGAACAAATGTAGACATTGATATCAATACAACAAGTAAAACAATTAAGATTGATGCAGTGCCTACCAGTGCATATTTACAGCATACTTTTACAGGTGACAATACAACAACTGTATTCAATACCAGTAATACAGCAATCAACGATACACAGATATTCATAAATGGTGTGTTGTTAGCAGACGGAGATTATTCAGTTAACACAGGAACTGGTGCTATCACGTTTGGTGTTGCTCCATTACTCAATGACGAAATAGTAGTCTACGCTTTTACAACAGACGTTAGTGTATTCAGTTTAAGTTCATTGGGAATTGCAAACCATGATAAAATAACTGTAGACAGTAGCGGTAATATCACAATGACTGCTAATGCAAAAATTAGTAATCTAGCAGATCCTACATCAGCACAAGATGCGGCAACAAAAGCATATGTTGATGCACAACTTACTGCACAAGATTTAGATATAGCAGGTGATGGTGGAACAGGTGCAGTAGATTTAGATAGTCAAAGTTTAACAATAGCCGGAACAACAAATGAAATAGAAACAAGTGCAAGTGGTCAAACAATTACAATTGGCTTGCCATCAGATGTGACCATTGGAAATGACTTAACTGTTAGCAATGATGCAACTATTACTGGCGGGTTAACTGTTGATACAAATACACTCAAAGTAGACAAAGCAAACAATAGAGTTGGTGTTGGGATTGCAACACCGTTAGAGAAATTACATGTAGATGGTGCAATTAGAATAGACGGAGTAAGCAACTTAGAAACAGTAAGCACTTCATTGTCAACAACCACACAGTCTGCAATAGATACTTTTGCAACAACAAAATTTAGAAGTTGCAAATATACAGTACAAGCAACTGACACAGTAAGTAACGAATATCAAGTAGTTGAAGTATTATTGATACATGACGGAACAACTGCATATGTGACTACATACGGTGTCATGTTTACTGGCAGTGCAGAGATTGTAGCGTTCGATGCAGATGTGAACAGTGGAAATGTTAGATTACTAGCAACTGGTGCTAGTGCAAATAGCACACAGTATAAAGTTACAAGAATAAGCACATTGGTATAATAATATGGCAGTAAAAGATTTTATAGTAAAACAAAATACTCAAATGGCAGGACATATTACTGTAGGTGGCTACTTAGGTGGTCCTGCGACCTTTATAATTGATCCTGCCGCAATTGGTGACAATACAGGTACTGTACAGATCAAAGGTAACTTACAAGTTGATGGTACCAACACAACTATTAATAGTGCAACATTAACAGTTGATGATAAAAATATTGTTGTAGCAAGCGGCGCAGGTAATGCCGCGGCGGCTGATGGCGCCGGTCTTACAATTGACGGAGCAAGTGCTACTTTAACTTATACAGCATCAAATGATAGATTTGCATTTAATAAAGAACTTACAGTAGCAAGAGTACATGGAAATGTAACAGGAGATGTAACAGGAACAGTATCAGATATTAGTAATCATAGCACAACTAATCTGTCTGAAGGCACAAATTTATACTTTACAAATGCAAGAGCTGACGCAAGGATTGCGGCGGCAGATACAGATGCATTAAGCGAAGGTTCAACAAACTTATATTATACAGATGCTAGAGTACAAGCAGTATCTATAAACAACTTAGTAGAAGACACAACACCACAACTTGGCGGAACACTTGATGCCAACAGTAATACAATTGATATGGGTACAAATATATTAACTGATACAAACCTAGGACAATTTATTACAGCATATGGTTGGGGTAATCATGCAAGTGCTGGTTACTTAACAGCATTAAGTTTAAACACACTATCAGCTGGAGTATTAGATACACAAAATGATAGCATTGCATTTATAGATGCAAATGACAGTAACAACAGCAAAAAAGAAACAGTAGCAGACTTTTTAACAGCTATTGCTGGTTCGGGAATAACTGTAAGCAGTGGACAACTTACTGCGAGTGCCACTGAAACTGATACATTAGACTCAGTAACTACCAGAGGTGCAACTACTACAAACGATATTAGTGTAAATAAAGTAACAAGCACAGTGTCCACAGGTACTGCACCACTAGTTGTAGCTAGTACAACTAAAGTAGCAAACTTAAACGCTGATAAACTTGACGACAAAGAATTTACAGACATTATTGCCGAAGCAACTGCACTGGCAATAGCATTAGGATAGAAAATGGCACAAGTATTTAAAAATTATACACAAGCATCAATAGGAACATCACCCGCAACTGTTTACACAGTACCAGGAGCAACTACAAGTATTGTAATTGGATTAAACTTAGCAAACAGAACAGCAAATACAATTACAGCAAGTGCTCAATTGGGTAGTGTTTATATTATTAAAGATGCACCAATTCCAGGTGGAGGTGCATTAAGTGTGCTTGAAGGAAAAATCATAGCAGAAGCCGCTGACACAATAGTGGTAACCAGCAATACTGCATCAAGCACTGATGCAATAGTTAGTGTATTAGAGCAGACATAATGGGTAAAGCAAAAGAACTTGCAGAATTAGCAAATAATCTTACAGTTAGTGGCGGCGCAGTTACCGTTAGTGGATTCAACTATGATAATATCGTAGCTAGTGCTCCGGGTGCATTGGATACACTAAATGAATTAGCCGCGGCGATTGGTGATGATGCAAATTTCAGTACAACAGTAACCAACAGTATTGCAACTAAACTACCACTAGCTGGGGGAACACTTACTGGTAATATTGCTCATGCTAGTGATTTAACAATAGATGTTGGTGGTGATATTACTTTTGATGCTGACGGTGGAGATATTATTCTTAAAGACGGTGGTGCTGAGTATGGTAAGCTATCACAAGTACTTGGTGGTCTTACAATTAAATCTGGTGCTAGTTCGACACCCGCTTTTGTATTGGATGGATCTGGAAATGTTATTGGTGGAGGTAACTATACTACCAATGGTCGTATTGGTATTGGTACAGATACTCCAGCCGTTGCATTAGATGTTGTCGGAGATCTAAGAGTTGCAAATAGTGCTGACGCTATGTTATCAATTAGCGATGTTATAGGTGAAGTAGGTAGTGGAAATTTAGCTTTTCAAGTTCAAAACACAGCAGGATCTGCATTAAAGCCAATGGGTTTTAGGGCTGAAGATATAAGGTTTGCTACTGGTTCAGCAGAGCGGTTTCGCATCACAAGCACAGGTTACTTAGACGCCACAGGAGCATCACAAATTCGTCTTACTTTAGGTAGCGAAGGAACGGCAGGAACAAACACTGCAAACTGGATTAGAGGCAATGGAACAACATTAGGTTTTAATAGTGCTAGTGGTGGATTTCATTTTGAAATAGGTGGTAACGAAAAATTAAAGATAGACTCAACGGGTCAGGTTGGTATTGGTACAAATTCTCCTACTGTAGGTTTAGACATGTACGGAGCAGGTAATATGTCTAGAATAAAACTAAGAAACAGCTCAGGTCATCAAATAAATTTTGGACTTTGGGACGGTACAAATTATAGGATGGAAGGTGATGCAAATAGACCTATTCTTATTACATCTTACAATGGTAATGGAGTACAAATTGGTGGAAGCGGAGCAAACAATATGCAAGTCAGCACCGGCGGTGTAGATTTCATGCCAAATAGCGGTGGTTCATTCAATTTCAAAGGCGGTGGAGGGAATCAACTGTCGATCAAAACTGCACAATATACAGCTGGCTCAGGAACAAGTATAGGAACGTCAAATATACAGGTCGTAAACAGTGCTTTTGGCGCATTGGTATTTGTAGCTGGATATGGCAACGGGCAGTTTTGTGATCTAGTTTACTTTGGATACAATGCTAGTCCTACAATATTAGCACAACAGACTATTGCTGGATCACCACCTAGTAGAATTTATACAGGAAGTGGGTATGCATTATACTTAAGATACAGTTCAGGTTCATTAACTACTAAAGTAAATTGTATACAGTCGCATTCATAAGGATATAAAATGGCAATAACAAAAACATATGCATACAAAAAAAGAACAGATGACTTTGGAGATCTGTTGGGTATTGCACATAGAGTAACACTTGTAAAAGATGGCGTAACCAAAAAAATATCAGCACAAGAAGTCATAGGCGAAGCTGATGAGCTGGGTATTGCAACAATGACTGATGCTGAACTTTTAGCTCATTGTAAAACAATGTTTAGTGATGATATGATAGAAGCGGCATTTGACGTAGAAGATCCTCCAGCACCAAGTTAAACATAAATATGTATAATAGATAAGGTATACGTATGGCTCTCAACAAACTAACAGCAGATGCACTAGTAGACGGCACACTTGATGCTGATGCTATTGGTACTGCTAGTGTAACACATCAAAAATTACATTCAAATATTATTAGTGGACAAACTGCAATTGGTACAGTTGATGCTAGTAACGACTTGCTATTAATTTATGATAATAATGCAACCAGTTTGAAAAAAGTACCAGTATCAAGTGTAGGTGCTACAAATACCGATTCAATCACAGAAGGTAGTTCTAATCTATACTATACAAATGCTAGGGCAGATGCAAGAGCTCAATTAAAAATAGATGCATTAGTTGACAGTGCTCCTGGTGCTCTTAACACATTAAATGAACTGGCGGCGGCATTGGGAGATGACGCAAATTTCTCTACCACCGTGACTAATAGTATAGCAACTAAACTACCACTAGCTGGTGGTACAATGAGCGGGGATATTGATGGCAACGGAAATAAAGTCCTATTTGCAAATGTATACGCTCAATTAGCTGATTTACCAAGTGCGAGCACCTATCACGGAATGTTTGCTCATGTTCATGCTACCAACGCGGCTTATTATGCACATGCAGGTGCATGGGTACAATTAGCAGATAATAGTAATGTATTGCAACTTTCGGGTGGAACACTTACAGGCAATTTACAATTTGCTGGAGGAGGAACCGTAAGTTCAAACGGTGCATCCGACACAGTTGTTTTGTCAGGTTCTACGGCAGTAAACCTCGGAGGTAATATAACTTTACATGGACAAAGTCATAGTAATGCAAGCCAGATATTCTTTAAAAATGGTTCAACTAATGCAATGACAATTGCAGGTGGTAAGGTTGGTATTGGTACAGCGAGTCCAAGTGCTCCTTTAGATGTAGTTGT
>CETK01158762.1_pt1 | contig 12928 bp, 13 predicted proteins | sample 361431 | NCBI WGS metagenome assembly CETK01 (sample SAMEA2622452, study PRJEB7988) | marine metagenome | biome: marine biome (ENVO:00000447); feature: surface water layer (ENVO:00002042); material: "saline water (ENVO:00002010), including plankton (ENVO:xxxxxxxx)" | depth 5 m | reverse complement strand
GATGCCGTACGACCTGGTATATGTATATATGGGTATAGTGCGGGTAATCAAGCTATTGACTCACTGAGTCCGTTACTTTCATGGCAGAGCCAGCTGGTTTATCATCAACCCGTGAAGAAAGGGGAATCGGTGAGTTATGGAGCACGATGGAGAGCGCCACACGACGGTTGGGTAGGGGTCATTCCTGTAGGTTACGCTCATGGTTTACCTCGCTTATTAAGCAATCAAATGCAACTAATTATCGAAGGCACACTGTACGAACAGGTAGGCTCAATTACGATGGATTTCACCCTTATTTGGCTTGGTGAGAATAAAATTTCACTAGGTTCACCTGTTTTTTTACTTGATGCTAATCAGCTTGGGGCCAGTGTATGGGCGGAAAAAACCCAAACCATTGCTCATGAGATTACGACAAGAATATCCCCCAAAGTACCTAGGGTATATGTAGGCTAGTAGGCAATATAATCTAGCTTTAGATTCCAGTATACCAAATCTCCGTAAGTATTTAGTGAGTCAGGAACCTGAATCACTCGGTGTTCTCCTTCGGTCATTCCCAAAACTCCTCGAACAAATCCCACACCTCTAGAGCTTTGATAAGTGCCAATTTCGGCAAATTGAGTAGAAGCTTGTGACCCATTTAGGTAAGAGCTGTCAACGATATTATCTCGAGAAGTCCCACCTCTAAAAGTCGTGTAATATAAAAAGATATTATCTCGGATTGTTACTTTTTGGGTACCCGTTCCATGCTCTATGATGTATACTACCAATCCATCATCATAGTTTATGGTTTCTATGGCTTCAGAGACGTCGGGTAAACTAGGGGCATCAGAATAATCGTAGGTGAAGTAAAAAGGATCTTCTTCACATCCAGTGACCATTGATGCGATTAGCACTAGCACATAAAAACCGAAGGATGTTTTAGAAAAAGAGGAAAAAAAGCTGTTGTTTTGCATAAAAATAATAGATATAAAGATATTGAAATATAAGGCTCTTTTACGACATTTCCCCCACTTGTGTAAGAGTTATTCCTCACCAAACGCTTTACGTAATATTTTATTACGTTGACGAACAGCTAAAGCAGAAACTCCAATGGCTAACTCATATAAAATAGTCAAAGGGATTGCAATTAAGATTTGTGAAATTGGATCTGGAGGAGTTAAAAATGCTGCCAAAACTAAGCATAAAATGATAGCATGTTTTCTGTAGGTTCGAAGAAACAGGGGGGTTAGAAAACCTGCTTTAGATAATCCATAACTAAGAACAGGTACTTGAAAAATAATCCCACAGCTTACGACCCACATAGCCAATGAACTGAAGTATGCGTTTATGTCAAAGTCGTTTCGAACCAGTCCACTATCTGAGATGTTGAAATTGGCAAAAAATTGTAAGGCAAAGGGAACTAGGATGAGATAGCCAAATGCGATTCCAACGCTAAAAAAGAAAGTGATGAAAAAAGCGGTTAAAATAGTTTTCCAACGTTCTTGTTTCTGTAAAGCAGGCGCAATAAAAGCCCATATTTGATAGAAAAATAACGGCGAACCAATGATGAATCCAGAAATAAATAACATACCCCAATAGGTGAAGAACTGTCCTGGTAATTTTCTGGATTGCAGGGTGAGATCAATCGCATCTACACGAATGATATCATACATGAAAAATGACGCTCTAGTAGGGCCAAGAAGCAGAGTATCTATGATGAAATCAGAAAAAATAAAGGCTCCGATTACACCAATTACAACTCCGACCATACCCTTAATCAAGCGCCATCGAAGCTCTTCCAAATGCTCCAAAAAAGACATCTGATCCGTACGATCCTTAGGCTGTTGAGCCTTCGGTGGAGTGTCTTCCATGATTTGGCGTTTCTTCAAGTGGGCCTTTGTTTACTTTAAAATTAATAGAGTGGATATTGATCACACATCTCTTTAACCCGACCAGCCACCGTTTTGTGATTCGATTCACTCTCTGGATGTTTTATTACTTGATCGATTAAGTTTGCAATCTCAATGAACTCACTTTCTTTGAATCCTCGGGTGGTCATTGCGGGGGTTCCTACTCGTATTCCAGAGGTTATAAAAGGACTTTCTGTATCAAAAGGAACCATATTCTTGTTCACGGTGATGGCTGCTAAACCTAGCGCTTCCTCGGCCATCTTGCCCGTTACATTTTTGTTCCGTAAATCAATTAAGATGAGGTGATTGTCCGTTCCGCCACTTACAATAGTATATCCTAATTCTAAAAATCGGTTTGCTAGCGCTTTAGCATTGGCTTGAACCTGGGTTTGATATTGTTTGAAATCGGGTTTAAGCGCTTCTTGATAGGCGACGGCTTTAGCCGCAACCACATGCATAAGAGGGCCGCCTTGGGTACCTGGGAATACAGCAGAATCAAATAATTCTGACCAATTTTTTGTTCTTCCTGATTTGGCTGCAACGAGGCCTAGAGTATTAGGGCCATCTTTACCCACTAAGATCATCCCACCCCGAGGTCCTCTCAGTGTTTTGTGGGTGGTGGTGGTAGCTACATGGGCATGAGGTAGGGGGTCATTCAGGTTACCTGTCGCAATAAGTCCAGCCGTGTGGGCCATATCCATCCAAAGTAAAGCACCTACTTCATCCGCAATTGCACGAAATGTTTCATAATCATAATCTCTAGAGTAAGCAGAGGCTCCAATGGAAATGAGCTTAGGATGAACCTTTTTTGCTTTGTCTCGGATTTTGTCATAGTCCAAAAGTCCAGTATGTTCATCAACCCCATAAAACTCGGATTTAAAATAAATTCCTGAAAAATTTACTGGTGAACCATGGGTTAAATGTCCCCCGTGAGCTAAATCAAAACCTAATAAGGTTTCACCAGGCTTCATAAGCGCTAAGTACACTGCCGCATTAGCCGAAGCTCCAGAATGAGGTTGTGTATTCACCCAGTCAGCACCGTATAATTTTTTAGCTCGATCTCTTGCCAAGTCTTCGATAACATCGGCAAACTCACACCCACCATAGTATCGTTTTCCTGGATACCCTTCTGCATATTTGTTGGTTAGTACGCATCCATTTGCCTCCATAACTGCTTTAGAGGCAAAATTTTCAGACGCAATAAGCTCTAGATTATCATTTTGGCGAGTGGTTTCTTTTTGCAATAAATCAAAGATAGCGGGGTCTTGAGATTGAATACTAATCATAGATGTTAGATAATAATTTATGAGTGAGATGAGGTTAGGACAGAGATTTTTTGGACGCGACGTTCATGGCGCCCCCCTTCAAACGGTGTTCTTAACCAGTTCTTTAGAATATTTTTAAGTATTTCAGGTTCGTTTTCTAAACTTCGCCCTGGCAGACATAATATGTTGGAGTTATTGTGCTGCCGAGTCAGGGCAGCGGTTTCTGCATCTTGGACCAATGCGGCTCTCACGCCATTATACTTATTGGCCGTCATGCAAACTCCCTGACCACTGCCACAAATAAGAATGCCTAATTCAGCATCGCCTTGATCAATTTTTTGTGCTACTTGAACGGCATATTCTGGGTAATCTACAGAAACTTTACTATGAGTTCCTAGGTCGTCTACATCAACCCGAAGATCCTTTAATATTTGCAGTACTACACATTTTGCTGCATATCCTGCATGGTCGCTTGCAATGGGGATTTTCATAAAAATAAGTAGTGTTACTGGAAGGAATAAAAAGTACGCTAAATATCTTTAAAAAAACGCTTAGTTTAAAGAAGAAACCCTAGATTGTGAAGGATCTTGTAAGCTTATGCCCCCCAATAAAAGAGGCGGAAATGGGGCAGTAAAACTGGCGAAAAGGCGCATTGAACTCATTCTATAATCTAAAAAATACCTCTATACCAGTCATATCGATGAAAAGTTTAAATGAAAAAAGCTACGAAACAGAACTAAATGCAATTAAAGCATTACTACCCGAATTGGATGAAATTATTCACAAAATCAGAGACGATAAACAGTTTAAAATCGATAGTAAAGCTAAAAATGACTTAGTAACCTCCGCGGATCTTGCCTCAGAGGCGTTCATAGTTAATCGGTTGAGTGAATTATTTCCCTATGATGTAATTTGGGCAGAGGAAAATCATGCCCAGCCAGAGGAGTTAGATCAACGAATTTGGATTATAGATCCCATCGATGGTACGACTAATTTTTCACATAGTTTTGCACCTTACTGTGTTTCCATTGCTCTTTGGGATCGAACGGAATTGGTGCTTGGTTTAGTCTATGAGTTGGCGCATAAACAATGTTTCTATGCTACAAAAGGACAAGGGGCTTATTTGGATGGCACTGTACTTTCTGTCAGTCCTTGTACAGAGCCCGAAGACTCTCTCATAGCTACAGGCTTTCCCTACACGGAATTCTCACGGGTTCATTCATTTTTGACTTTGCTTAAGGTACTTTTTCAAGAAACTCATGGTGTTCGAAGAGCGGGGGCGGCTTCGTATGATTTATGTACGGTTGCTGCTGGTTGGGTTGAAGGTTTTTTTGAAGAAGGCTTAAAGGCATGGGATGTAGCAGCCGGTGGGTTCATTGTTCAAGAAGCGGGGGGATATATTTGCGATTGGGAAGGCGGAGATCAGTGGCTTACCGGAAAGCAAATAATTGCAGGGAATAAACCTATAAAAAAATATTTGCTTGAACGTATACAGGGTATTTATCCAGGATTTGGTTCTATGTAAATTGTAGGGTTAATTTTCTATGATCCAGAGTTTAATTCTATGTCTATGAGTCCTTCTACCCATTCAGAGCAAATCCGAGAAGCCACTTTTGCACTCATCCAAATGAGCTGTGTTACCAATCTAGATGAAAACCGGGGAAAAGCGGTTACCAAGATTCGAATGGCAGCAGAACAGGGAGCACAAGTGATGGTTCTGCAAGAGTTATTTGCCTCACAATATTTCTGCTTCACTGAAGATTATGATCATTTTGGCTTAGCAGAGACGATACCTGGTAAATCGACTATAACCTTTTCTGAACTAGCAAAAGAACTAGGGGTGGTTATAGTGGCCTCGCTGTTCGAAAAACGGGCTCAGGGACTTTACCACAATACCGCGATTGTTATCGATGCCGATGGAGAAATAATTGGAATGTACAGAAAAATGCACATACCAGATGATCCTGGCTATTACGAGAAATTTTATTTTACTCCGGGAGATCTTGGTTACAAGGTTTTCCCCACGCGATTTGGCAGAATAGGAGTGCTTATTTGTTGGGACCAATGGTATCCAGAAGCGGCTCGAGCAACAGCGTTACAAGGCGCTGATGTCTTGGTGTACCCAACTGCCATTGGATGGGCTCAATCACAAGATCCTGAAACCAACGATGATCAATATCAAGCTTGGCATACTATACAGCGTTCTCATGCTGTGGCTAATGGAATTCCCGTACTTTCAGTTAACCGAGTTGGGGTAGAGGGTGACATGCAATTCTGGGGACAATCATTTGCATGCAATGCCTTTGGCAAGGTGCTTTGTCAAGCATCTAAAGGCAAAGAAGAAGTCTTAATTCAATTAATTAATTATAGCCAGTCGGATACCTATAGAATTCATTGGCCATTTCTACGAGACCGAAGAATTGACAGTTATCACCCCATTACCAAGCGGTTTTTAGACGATGAATCCTGAATTGAAAGCAGACCGACATTCAGTAGACGCCGATCAAATAATGTCTAATGTCTATTCACATGTGTACTCATTTGACCATGTAAATACTTCTAGGGTTAATGTCACTGATATGGGATATCGTTTCCCAGGAGAATTTGAAACTCATGAGGCAACGTGGTTAAGTTGGCCACACAATTCTAATACTTGGCCGGGAAAGTTGGACCGGATTATTCACAATTATGCAATATTCGCAGCAGGTCTTACCCATGAAGAACGAGTGCACATTAATGTTAATACCGTTAAAATGGCTGAATATGTTAGCGAATTAATTAAGCAGAAAGGAGGGGATTTAAGCAGTCTAGAGTTGCATCAATTCCCAACCAATGATGCTTGGTGTCGCGATCATGGGCCTTGTTTCTTGGTTCGAGATCAGGAAGTTGACTCGTTAATACTGCTGGATTGGGAATACAATGCATGGGGCCAAAAATATCCTCCTTTTGATCTGGATAATGCAATTCCAGCGCAGGTAGCGAATTTTTTAGACATACCTAGTATTCGACCAGGTATTGTAATGGAAGGGGGTGCAATAGAAACCAACGGCCAGGGTGTTTTAATGACAACCAAAGCATGTTTATTGAATCGAAATCGTAACCCCCATTTAAATCAATCACAGATTGAGGGATACTTGGAGCGCTTTTATGGCGCCAAGCAAATTTTATGGCTGGGTGATGGACTAGTCGGGGATGATACAGACGGTCATATTGATGATATAACAAGATTTGTCTCAGCTCGTACCATTATTAGTGTATTAGAGAGTAAGAGTAAAGACGAAAACTACAAAGCATTACAAGAAAATTGGGAACGCCTTAGTGGGTTTTACTTTACCGATGGTTCCAAACCCGAACTTGTTGCATTACCCATGCCTTCTCCAGTCATCTATCAGGGGCAACGATTACCTGCTTCCTATGCAAACTTTTATATAAGTAATGATTCGGTTTGGGTTCCAATTTTTGATGACTCAAATGATCAGTCTGCTTTGGGAATTTTACAAGAGTGTTTTGCAGACAAAGTCGTTCGAGGCATTCATGCCCGTGAATTAGTTTGGGGTTTAGGAGCTCTCCACTGCCTAAGCCTACAACAGCCTGTTAGCCAGCATCAAACTAGACCATAACTATAGACTTTTTAATAAAAGGTGATTTAATAGAAGGATTAAGTGAGGGGTCTTTATTTAATCCGTCGAACTGCAACACGCTTAAATTCGACCTTATCCCCATGGTCTTGAAGGGAAATATGTCCAATTCCTGCCATAGCCCAGTCGGGATCATCATACCACTTACTTTCTATTTTACGCTGAAGAAAATCATCACTTTTAAGATTATATTGAAGAACTAATTCTTCATTTAACCAGTGCTCAACTTCATTATTAAGCACCCTTATTCCCGCTAAATTCCATTGCCCTGCAGGTAGGTATGGAGATATTTGAGGGGCATACATATCGTATAATGAAGCCACTTGACGATGAGGGAGTGATTCAGAGGGTGCTAGCTGGTTATCCAGCAATTGATATTCAGGTCCTGTTTCATAGTCATCTTTATAGTCACTCGCCTGAGTTACATGATACATAATACCGCTATTTGCGCCTTCTGACATTCTGTAGTGTACTTCTAACTCAAAGTTATCAAATAGCTCCTTACTCACAATTGACTGGCCAAAACCTGTATTTTTATCTACGGCATTTCCTTCTTTAGAAATAGTGAGTAATCCATCTATAATTTCCCATTTTTCGGGTATTTCTTCTTGGTTAAACCCAGTCCATGCATCCATAGAAGTATGAGTTTGGGCATCATATAGAATTACCCAATCCGAAAAGGATTCAACCTCTATTTTTGGAGTTAAGGGGAGGATGGATTCACTAGTAGCGGTATTTATCGTTGTTTCAGGGGAATTACTGCAGCCATTAGCTCCAAATATAATAACTAGGTTAAGGAGCAGGAAAGTAGGAACATTTTTTAGTATATACATAATAATATCAATTGGTTATCTTGGATTAAAATTAATACTTTTTTTATCGTTTATATACTGTTGATATCGAGGAGGTAAAGAAAATGGAGGTTTACTAACTACTGTAGTAAAACGGTAATCTAAACTAAGAAAAGGCTTTATAATACGGTTGCCAGGATTCCAATGAAAACCTTCTAGTCTGCGTAGAGACAGACTACTATCCTCTTCAAAAACGAAGCCTTGTGAAGCAGCAGCGGATAATTCATCAATATCATCCTCCACAAAACGTATATTTGCTAAGGGGGTATTCAATTCAATTGCTCCATCGTTTTGATCCTCCTCATTCTGCGTAAAATATAGAATGGTTACATTTGGCTCTAAGGTCATAGTATAAATTCTTCCGTCTACAAACTGAGTGACGACGGTATCAGCTTTTAATTGGTTGAAACGCCCCGATTCTTCTTCTCTAACAGTCACAAATGCATTATTAAGTAAATATAAAAATCTCAATTCACTGCTATCGATTTGGGCAACGATAGTTTGGGCACTTAGTTCCGCGTTATCATACCACACAACAGGTTGACCTGTTAAGGTAAATTGTTCAAATTCTGATTCATATTTCAAACTATCCGAACGGGTAGAGAAGTTTGGACTCCAACTCCTGCTCAGTGAATCACTTTGAAAAATAAAGGTACTGTCCTGATCATATATGTTAATGTGAGGAGCAAATACAAAGGTCGTATCTGATTCGATATGGGGGGTAAAATCTGGATTTTGATCATCTAGAGTGTCATTGACTGCGGAGTCTATTGTTCGTATTACTGCATTTCCAATGAGTTGACGGAAGCCTGTTGAATCAGCGTAGATTGAATCAGCCCGAATACGCTGTTGCTCAGCGAGATTATCAATAAGGACATTGCCAGATAAATAGCTCTTCTTAGATTTGCGTGCTAGGATCATGAAGTCACTTTCTGCATACTCTTCTTCGGTGAGTAGTTGAACATCCTTAATAAATAAAGCACTGTCTTGCTCTTCGAAGTAAGTACCCTCACTAGCGGTGAGTACTCCTGTACTATCTACAAGTCTAATTCCTTGGGTAAAATCAGCAATTTTTTCTTCGAAATTATAATCTACTGATGTGCCAAATAAACGTGTATTTTCTTGCTCTATTACAACTCGACCTCTAAGAAGACTCCGTTCATTTTTAGTAAAATAACGAAGTGAATCAGTCCAAATAATGGCATCTTCTGTTTTAATTTCTAGGTTACCAATAGCAAGTAATTCACTACGATTTAGGTACCTGTAAGCTGTATCACATACCATAGTCAAACCATCTAAATTGAGTCGAGCTTGAATTAATCGTTGAACCGGCTCTTGATTGTAAATACTTCGTTCCGCTGATTCAAAACGTAATATTTCGACAATATTTTGTGCCCTGAGTGGACTAGTAATCAAATAAAGAAAGATTATAAACCAGCTAGCATTTAGGACCATAACCTTTGGTTGATTAGAAGATAGCTTGGAGGATTTTATTGGAGGTTGTTCTCTTCGCCTAATCAATAACAACAGTACCTCCTCCTTCATTTAAGGTGTATTCACTTAAATCAGTATTTCCTTCAAAACCTAAAGCAGAGATACTATCTGGGGTAGCGATAAAGGTAACAAACAGGGGAGTACTCATTCGATCTTGAAAACGTTGCCATTTTAGATAGTTAGAACGTAATATTTTCTCCTGTGTAGTGTTAATTTCGACACTACCATACATTTCAAATACACCAACTGATGACTTATACAGGGCACTATCACAGGATATTGTACTCTCTATGTTACCTGTTACTTCATCATATATAGTAATCAAAATAGGGCCTGAAATTTCAGTAAAGCTTTCTTCATTATCCTCAATAAACTTTGCATAATTAGCCTCTAAATCGAGTACTTTTCGTCCTTCATCAATTAAATTAAGGCGAAAGCCCCAGCTTTCAGAAGATCCAATTTTATCTGCGTGTAATACCTGAACAATCTGTTTGGTATCAAATTCAGATAAATCCTGGCAGGAAAGCAGTACTACACTAAGTAAGGCATTTACTATAAACGTATTATTTGCAAATTGAAAAAATTTCATAGCAAATAGTTAGGATGGAGTGGTGTCAAAGTACCGGTCTCCCGCATCACCGAGTCCAGGTAGAATATATGCATGATCATTTAACTTGCGATCGAGGTAGGAGGTGATGATTGGGACATCTGGATGATCGTTATGCACTTTGCTAACACCTTCTGGTGCTGCAATCACACAAGTGAAAATAATATCATTAGCTCCATTTTCTTTTAGATATCTAATAGCGTGTGATGCACTACCACCTGTGGCAAGCATCGGATCAACAACGATACAGGTTCCATTATCAAGACCGTCAGGCAAATTATCATAATAATTAATGGGCTCATGAGTTTGGTGATCGCGGTATACTCCTATATGGCCAACTTTGGCATCCGGCACAAAATGCAATATTCCTTGTACCAAACTCAGTCCTGCTCGGAGTATGGGAATTACATGAACGGTTTTATTCAATTTCACCCCCGAGGTTATTTCTAGGGGTGTTTGAACCTGCACATCTTTAGTGCTGACATGTGAAAGGGCATGATATCCAAGAATACCTCCCAATTTATCCATTGCTTCTCTGAATACTTGTACTCCAGAGTTTTGATCTCTAAGTTTTGTAATGTAAAGAAGGACAAGGGGATGTTCTATTATCTGCAGGTACTTATTTTTAGGCATATTACTCTGTGCCTTGGTTAGCTTTGTAGGAGTCAAAATAAGTTTTTGTTACTTTTGCAACTATACCTGATAGGGCAAACAATGCAATTATATTAGGGAATGTCATAAGACCCAATGCAATATCTCCGATTGCCCAAACCGTTTCAAGCGCTAAAATTGCTCCTAGGAAGTGCATAACCAGATACACTATTTTATAGTAAATAATAGAAGAATCACCGGCTAAGTACTGAATTGATCTATCCCCATAATAACTCCAAGAAATCGCAGTGGAGACCCCAAATAAGATGACACAAATGGTAACAATATATTTGCCACCTGTGAATAGAGGGGAGAGCCCTTTTTCAAAAGCTAATGCGGTTAAGGGCGCCCCATTCTCAACAATACTTGTTTGAAGCTCGCCCAAATTTTCACCGGTCAAAGTTTTAATTGTTACATTTCCACTTTCTAATAGTACAATTTGACCACTAAATAGTACTTCTCTGCCTACATCGGTATAAAATTCTCCATAAGAATGATCATTGCGAAGAATGTTTCCGTTAACTGGGACTCCGTCTGAAATAGTTAAAATGTTACTTTCATCGTTTATTTCAAAGCTAGTTTCTATGGCATTCGTTGTAAAAACAGTTGGATGTTTTTGTTCCCATACCCCAGTACTTACGATGACCAAACCAGTCATTGAACATACAACAAGTGTATCAATAAAAGGTTCTAAGAGAGCAACAACCCCTTCACGAACCGGTTCTTTAGTTTTTGCAGCCCCATGAGCAATAGGTGCTGAACCCTGACCAGCTTCATTTGAAAACAGTCCTCGTTTAATACCCCAAACTAAGGTGGTCAAAAATAAACCAGAACCAATACCAAAAGCACCTGCTTTAGGCGTAAATGCATACTCAATTATTGTACCTAATGCAGGTAATACTTTTTCCATGTTTAATAATAAAATAACGAGCGCCCCCAAAACATATATTAGCGCCATTATAGGCATTAAACTAGCAGTTACTCGACCGATACGTTTAATACCACCAACAATAACAACGCCTACAACAGTCGCAGTTGCTAGTCCTGTTACCCAACCTGGTATAAGAAATGTAGCTTGCATTGTGTCTGCTACGGTATTCGCTTGTACAGCATTTCCAGTCAAAAAAGAACATATAACAGCCATGGCTGCAAAGAAAATAGCTAACCATTTCCACTGTTCGCCAAGACCTTTTTCGATATAATACATAGGACCACCAGAGACAGATCCGTCATTATTTTGCACTCTATATTTTACAGCTAAAGTACACTCTGCATATTTAACTGCCATACCAAAAAAGGCAGTGACCCACATCCAAAATAGTGCACCTGGCCCTCCATAATGTATAGCGATTGCCACACCTGCAATGTTACCAATACCTACCGTTGCTGATAAAGCTGTAGTTAATGCTTGAAAGTGGTTTACATCACCAATTGCGTCGGGGTGATCGAACTTTCCCGTTACAGTTAAAATTCCGTGTTTAAAATGTCTTATTTGTACAAATCCTAATCTAAGGGTTATAAAGATTCCAAAACTGAGTAATACGGCTACCATGAAAGGGAAATAAGATGGTGTGCTCCAAACCAAATCATTTAATGTGCCAACTATATTCTCAAAAGTTTCCATGTTTTTTTAGATATGGTGATTAATTTATTATTCAAACATAATAACCAAAGTAATAAAGAATTGGTAAAGTATACTTGAGATTAATAAATAATGAATTGGGACGATTTGTTATTGTAGAATGAACGATTTGATTAAGATCTATCGTTTACATGATAGAAATTGTTATTGGTTATTAAAATAAAAGGCTTAACATGACAAAGTCAGACATAGTAGATATCATATCTTCGTCGGTTGGATTAACTAAAGTAGAAACAGAAGCGGTTGTAAACGGCTTTATGGAAACTGTTATTGACGCTATGAAAAGGGGAGAACATATCGAACTTCGGGGTTTTGGTAGCTTTAAAGTAGTTAAACGAGCTCAGAGAGTAGCCAGAAATCCAAAAACTAATGAAGAAGTTATCGTTCCAGAACAGTATGCCCCTGTCTTGAAAATTTCTAAAGATTTTAAACAATCGGTAAATAAAACACTCTCTTTATAAATTTGAATTAATCTTTTATTCAAATAGCCTTTATTATATTAAATTCATATTATTAAATCTGAAAATTAACATATATAATTTACAGGATACTGAGTATGCCAAGTGGAAAAAAAAGAAAACGTGCCAAAATAGCTAAGCACAAACGGAAGAAACGATTACGCAAGAATCGTCACAAGAAGAAAAAATAGTTTTTAAAAGCCCCTTTAAAGGGGCTTTTTTCATGGTCAGTACTTAGTTCTTACAACTGAATTCTCAAAATATATTTTATCTAATCTTTGATGATGAACATTGTGTTAAACAATTGTTTAAACTAGCCATGTGAAAAAAACTGATATTTGTTAACTATACTAAATTGATCTCATATATTTAGATAGTTGAATTTATCGAATGCTCAATGATTGCTTCTGAAATTTTTATTACTCTACTACTG
>CETK01153649.1_pt1 | contig 12968 bp, 9 predicted proteins | sample 361431 | NCBI WGS metagenome assembly CETK01 (sample SAMEA2622452, study PRJEB7988) | marine metagenome | biome: marine biome (ENVO:00000447); feature: surface water layer (ENVO:00002042); material: "saline water (ENVO:00002010), including plankton (ENVO:xxxxxxxx)" | depth 5 m | reverse complement strand
ATTTTTCAACAAGATTAATTATATCATCAATTTGTTGATTATTTAAATCACAAGAAATTTTAATTAAAATAGGTTTATCGTGATTTTTTTTATTAGATGATTGAACATCAGATAAAAGTTTTGAGAGATATTTTTTATTTTGCAGTTCAGTCAATCCCGGGGTGTTAGGGGAACTTATGTTCAATACTAAATAATCAACATAGGGAGATATTTTTTTTAAACAACTAATGTAATCTGAATTAGCAAGCTCATTTGGTGTAATTTTATTTTTACCAATATTGCCTCCAATAATGATATCAGTATATTTTTTTTTAAGCCTCTCAACAACACACTCAACCCCATCATTATTAAAACCCATTCTATTTACTAATGCATTATCTTCTTTGAGTCTAAAAACTCTCGGTTTTTCATTACCAGACTGGGGAATTGGTGTTATTGTCCCAATCTCAATAAAACCAAATCCAAAAGCTGAAAACTCATTGAAAACTTTCGCATTTTTATCGAAGCCTGCTGCCAATCCAACGGGATTTTTAAAAGACAACCCAAATACGTTTGTATTAAGGTTTTTATTTTCAACTCTATAAATTAATGAAATTAATGAATAAACACCCGGGATGTAAAATAAGATTTTTAAAAAATTAAATACAAAATCATGAGAATGCTCAGGTTTTAGAGCAAAAAGAACTTTTCTTATAATTAGTCTGTAAATCATTTTCTTAAAAGTTACACAAAATTAAGCAGAAATTTGAATCATAAAAGGAAGAATTGAATAATAATTTTCATATTTTTATCAAATGTTATACTTCAGAACTATTTTGAATCCACTGTTTCTAATTCCTTTTATTATTCTTTCTATTTGTAAAACTTTTGCATGTGACACAACACCAACACTTACTGGATCAAATGTTATTGATAACGGAGATGGAACTTATTACATGGATATTTCTGCGTGCATTGGCTCAGGGGGTTCAGCCGACGGTTTTGACTTGTATTTTAATAATGATATAAATGTTTTGGCTACAACAGTAACTCAAGTAACTAGCCCAACCCTAAACAATGTTGCAGATGTTTCAGTAGAAAATGGTATTTGGCTAGCAACCTTTGATGAATTTAATAGTTCAGGAACATATTTTGAAACTGGCGGATTTGGAATTGATTGTATTGACTTTGGAATAATTGTCGACAGTAATCCAGAAGGATCTACCATATGTAGTTTGGGAATTAATGAGGATTGTCTTGGCTTTACTCAACAAACTGAATTTATTACATGTGGTTCTGTTCCCGGGCCATGCCTGCCAAATTACATTATAAATGATACTGGAACAGTTAATGGAGATGTAATACCAGCTGGACAAAATTGTAATTTTGCTCCTCTTAATGATGAAATTATTGAGTTGAATGTATCCTGTGCAGGTAATTTTAATTTTGACCTAACCCAAACTGCATCGACTTTTCCTGGAGAGTCCTGGCTTACAATAGCCCTTGGTTGTTGTAGTGCCCCAATTGAACAAACAATATCTTTTTTTGAACAAAACCTAAACATAAATACATTTTTGGATATAGGTACATATTATGTCGTTGTAGATATCTACTCTGATGCTTTCACTCCTGGAAACTACACCCTTGACATAAGTTCTGATTCAAACTTCAATCTTGTTGAAGAATCAAATGCTGGTCAGGATTTAACTACGTGTGAAAGTACCGTTACAATGAATGGAAATAATTTCGGCACAAATGAGACTGGTGTTTGGACTGTAATCAGCGGAAGTGGGATAATAGATTCTCCAAATGATCCAAACACTTCCATTTCAAACCTCTCTGATGGAGAAAATATTTTCCAATGGCAAATTTTTAACGATTGTGTTTCATCTGAAGATGTTGTAACTGTAAATGTTGCAAATAACATCAATCTTGATATACCAAATACTCTTTACTGTCTTGAAGAAATTCCTCTAAATGTAATTGGGGGAAATAGTGAAGGATTATGGTCAGTAATTCCTAATTTTAATATAGAAATTGATGACGTTAATTCCAACAGCACATTTGCTGTCCCCAATGCTTATGGCGAATATATATTTACTTACACTACATGTGGTGAAGATTTTACAACAAACGTTAGTATACAAAGCATTGAACCCATAATTAATTCAGATTCAGAAACTTATTATTGTTTAGATAGTTTTCAACTTGATGTTGATGTGGAAGGAGATCCCGGTTATTGGGATTATGAAGGACCATATATCGCTAATTTTAATAATATAACTTCAACTAATCCTATTATAAATGTTGAAGGATATGGAACCTATACATTTACTTACTATGGATGTGGAACCAGTTCGGAAATAATCATTAATATGGACGGAATTGCTCCAACTATTGACGCTCCGTCCGAAACATTTTGTTTGCAAACATTTGAATTAACTGCCAACGTAGATGGTGATCCAGGCTATTGGGATTATGAAGGACCTGGAAATATGATATTTTCCAATCAGAATGAATTAACTACATCGGCAACTGTTGATGAATACGGAACTTATATTATCTATTATAACGGTTGTGGACTTTCATCATCTACAACAATCAATTCTTCTGAAACTCAACCAGAAATTATATATCCACCAAATAACTATCTCACTATAAACTGTGAATTAAATTCAAGCTTAGAAGCAATCGTTTTAGGTGATCCCGGATATTGGGACTTTGTGGGTCCTGGAAATGCAATTTTTGACTCACCAAATAATTTATTTACAAATGTATCGGTTGACCAATATGGCGAATATATATTTACTTACTATGGGTGTGGGAGTGAAAGTGAATCTGTTGTAATTAACTTCGACGCAGTAACTCCTCAAATTGATACAAACAACGAAATATTTTGTAAACTAAGTAATCAACTAAATGCAATTGTAGATGGTAATATTGATGTTGAATGGTTTGTTAGTTCTAGTCCCAACAATTCAACAATTAGCTTTTCTAACATCAACTCACCAGACACTGAAATTACTGTTTCCGAATATGGTTACTATGAAATTGGTTTAAATGCATGCGGTTCCACTGCGTTTAGTTTAATAAATTTCTCCCCAGTTGCACCAGATATTATTGCTCCTAGTTTTCAAAATTGTGTACTAAGTACAACACTAATAGCATTTACAGAAGATGAATCTGGAGGTGGACCATGGACTCAAACTGCTGGTTCCCCAGGGGCATCATTTGATAATCCAAACACAACAATAACAAATGTTACAGTACCAAATTACGGTATTTATGAATTTACATTCCAAGGTTGCGATACAATATCAAGTATCGTTGTTGGATTTGAATGCCCTCTTGTTTTTCCAAATTCATTGACTCCAAACGGAGATGGTAACAATGACTACTTTATAATAGAAAACTTAAATCCTGAGATCTATTCAAACAGTACAATAAATATATTTAACAGATGGGGAATTCTTATATATACTACGACAAACTACGGTATTAATCAAAATTGGTGGGACGGAAAAAAAACATTCAACAACGAACAGGTCAATGATGGGGTGTACTATTACGTGTTGGAAACATTTAACAAAGCCAGTAGTCAAATAGAAGAATATACAGGAGAAATAAATATTTTTATATCAAACTCATCATCTTCAAACAATAAAAATGATGAGTTTGATAAGATTGAATAGACCTTTAAACTATTTCTTAATATTTTTAATTTTATCCTTTTTTAACTCCAAAGTTATAGGATTGATAAACTTTTGAAGTTCGTTATATTGCTTTTTCTGCTTGCCCCTTAAAACATTATTGATAATCGCATTTCTCTTTTCAGTAAATCTTAAAACATAAGGTGCCATATGTTTTTGTTCAGCAACTTTGTAATCATCTTTAGAATTCCTTGGAGAATTTGCTTTAGTTGATTTTTTGTAATCCACTGACATTTTTTTCATAAACTTAGATTTGGAAACAATTATTGAATTTGCGTATTCAGAGAAAGCATTCATTACAACAGCTTTTTGCTTTGAATTTAACTTTAGGTTTTGGGCAAGATAATCGACAACTACTGGAACATTTTTCTTTGTGTCACTAAAATCATTACGTTGTATTGCAAATGAAACAGAAGAAAAAATAAGTATGATTGTTAAAATTATATTTTTCATATTTTCTTTTTTTAATTATATAACAAAATTAAAAAGAAATTATTGTTTAAACTACTAATTTCATAGTTGAGTTATCTATTTACTGTGAATATGAAAATTGATAGCCAATAGTAAAATGAATTGAGTGAAGTTTAAAATTGTTATCCAAAACCGGCGGATTAATTTGAAAATCTTGATAAAAAATCTGTGAATACTCGGAATTATAATTTTCAAAAAAATCATTTTGTTTATTTTTGAGTTCTCTAAAAAAATCAAGAATTCCAAAATTATACCTCAATGAAAAATACATATTTTTTGTTTCATAGCCTAGACCAGAAATAATTGAAACATTCCATTCAAATGGCCACTCATTTGGATTAAAACCATGATTTGTAACACCAGAATCAGCATCAAATAAATCATATGTAACCTCATCATAAAATGGTCGAAAATAATCAATGTATGAGTTGTTATTGTCGAAAATTGAAAATAGAGTTGACTGCTTCGCTTTAACTAAATAACCAAATTTTGCACCAAATTGAAAAAAGCTATTTTTGGTTGGATAAAGCTTTAATACAAAAGGAAAATTAAAATAATTAACTCTCCAAAAATAATTGGAAATCTTAAATTGATTATTATTATCAAGGCCATTTAAATCAAAAGGTGTGTTAAATGTAGAACTACCATTTTGACAAACAATATGGTTGAATTCTAGTTGTTCATACTCCAATTCTGCTTGAATAGAAACACCTTTAGTTACAAGCATATTCATTTTAAATCCAAAAACTTCTCCACTAAATAATTCAAAGTTTGAGAGATCTCCATCAGATGCAACAGAGATATTTTCCACTAAAGATATATTATCATTAAAATTAAAATTTAATAAGTTTTGTGTTCCTTCATAATTATTTAATGACTGTTGATCATAAATTAAATTATAACCTATCACGGGCCCGAAATAAAAACCAATTGATGGACGTTGTGAAGACACAAACATTGGTACAATAATTAAAACAAGTAAAAACTTTTTCATTTGAGTGATATTTTTTTTTTAAAAAACTTAAAATGACAAGTAATAATTTAAAGCAAATAAAAATTGTATTGTGAGTAACACTAACTAATTATCATGTGACCCTGAAAGGATTCGAACCTTTAACCTCCTGATCCGTAGTCAGGTACTCTATCCAGTTGAGCCACAGGGCCATGATTTATTTATTAGCCAAAAGGAATGATCTAAGCTGATTAGTACTTTTAGGCTTTAAAACAATTTCCATCTCATTGTTTAGGACAAAAACACTAGGGGTTTTTTTAATTTTATAATCCAAACAAATTGGAGATTTATATACCTTAAACTGGCAAATATTAGTCCAATTAAAATTATTTTCTTCAATAGTTTTTTCCCATTTACTTTTTTGTCCATCTAGAGAAACTGCAACTATTTCAAAGTTTCTATTGGGAGTATTATTATACCAGTTTGCGAAACCAGGCATTTCTGCCATACAATGATTACAATGAGACGCCCAGAACATTATGACAGTGTAGTCATTTTTTTTGCAACTATTTTCAAGGTTGAAGTTTCTATTATTGATGTCTTTTGCCGATATGTTGGGCGGAATACTACCAATTTGTAATTTTTTAAAATCTTGGGCTCTTTCCTTCAACAAATCACTTGGCTCAATATCATCGCCACATCCCTCTCCAAATATGTATTCATTCATAATATAATCGCATAAATCATCCCAGATAGTATCACTACCTCTCTGAGTTTGTCCAGTGTTATAAAATCCATCAAGCATATTATACATACAAAACTCAGCAACTTTGTCATTTTGTTTTGCATAATCCATTACAACATCTACTGCGTCATGAAATCCATATTTATTGTTTTTATAGTCGTTAAAGGACTGAATATAGCTTTGTATTCTCGTTGGAAGAAGACTGCTTCTAACAATACATTGATCAGTAAAGTCAATATCATTAAAATACATATGAGAAATATTATTGTATGGGGATTGCATTTTTGAAATAATCATTCCATAGTATGTACCTGGAAATTCATTATTTAATGACAAACCATATTGAAAAATTTCATTTTTTAAAGCATTTATTTCTTGTATTTTTTCATCCCTTGTCTTTTGACTTTTTTTTATCAATTTGATTTTTGATTGTACTTCTTCTTCCTTGTTGGAGTATAGTTTTTTTATTTTATTTTCTGATGAGTTATTAATGTTGTAGTTATTTTTGATCCTGTAATTATTGATTTCAATATTAATAGACTTATCACTTAACTCCGAGGGGTTGATAACAAAATCTAATGAATTATTTATATTATTGAATGCCAATTTATATACACCTGAGAAAAAAAGTCTCTTATCAAAGTGAAATTTCCCAGACACAATATTTGTACTATCAAGTATGTAGTCTTCGTTTCCAATTTTTTCATACAAGAACATTTTTCCATTTTTTGATTTCATTTTTTCAGCCAGGGAACCACTTACTGAAATAATTTCTGAAATATTTTTTTGGTATTCTTGGGAAATAACAAAAATTGGTATGAGTGTAAAAATGAATAAATATTTAAACATATTATTAAAATTTTGTAAGGCTAATATATTACTTTTTTAGCAGAGTATAAAGTGTTTTTAAGTAATGAAGCAATTGTCATTGGACCTACACCGCCTGGTACGGGCGTCATGTAAGAAGCTAAATCCGAAACATCAGTGTGTACATCTCCAATTAACTCGAATCCACTTCTTTTATGTTTTGATGGAATTCTGTGTATTCCGACATCTATCACAACAGCCGATTTTTTTACCATTTCTTTTTTTAGAAAATGAGGTGAACCAATAGCTACAATTATTATATCAGAATCTAAAGATAAAGATTTAAGATTTTTGGTTTTACTATGTGCTAATGTAACTGTACAATTTCCAAAATTTTTATTTCTAGACATAAGAATGCTGATGGGAGTTCCAACAATATTACTTCTTCCAATAACTAAACATTTTTGACCTAGCGTTTGAATATTGTATTTTTCAATCAGAGTAATAATACCAAATGGTGTAGCAGGTAAAAAACATGGTAGGCCTAAAACCATTCTACCTAAATTTATTGGGTGAAATCCATCAACATCCTTCTTATATGAAATCCTATGTATTACTGTATTTTCGTCGATGTGGCTAGGAATAGGTAATTGAACAATTATTCCATCAATTTTTTTAGAGTCGTTTAATTCATCAATTTTATTTAGTAAATCAGTTTGAGAAATTTCTTGAGGGAGGGTTATTACTGTTGAATCGAAACCAATTTCTTTGCAAGCTTTGACTTTGGCATTAACATACGTCAAAGAAGCAGGGTTGTTCCCAATTAATACAGCAGCAAGGTGTGGTGATTTTAAATTATTTTTTTTCAGATTGCTAACTTCTTTTTTTAATTCAGACTTTATGTCGCTGAATATTTTTTTCCCGTCTAATATTTTCATTTAATTAAATTTATTATTATTAGAATCAAAATTTTTCATCATGTTTTCTAATCCTCCACTCTTCATCATTTTCATCATTTTACCCATCTGACTAAATTGCTTAATAAGTTTATTAACATCTTCAATCTTTGACCCACTACCCGCGGCAATTCTTCGTTTTCTTGATTGATTAATCAATTTTGGATTGTTTCTTTCCTCTGATGTCATTGAATAAATAATTGATTCAATTCCTTTAAATGCATCATCATCAATATCAACATTTCTAGTCATCTTGCTCATACCAGGAACCATTCCTAATAAATCCTTTAAACTGCCCATTTTCTTTATCTGTTTTATTTGTTTAAGAAAATCATTAAAGTTAAATTGATTCTTGAGAAGCTTTCTTTCCATCTTTTTTGCTTCCTTTTCATCAAACTGCTCTTGTGCTCTCTCAACAAGAGATACTACATCACCCATTCCTAAAATTCTATCAGCCATCCTTTTGGGATAAAATACATCAAGTGCATCCATCTTCTCACCAGTACCAATAAATTTAATTGGTTTATTAACCTGTTGCTTAATAGTCAGGGCTGCCCCCCCTTTTGTGTCTCCATCCAGTTTTGTTAGTACTACACCATCAAAATTTAAAACATCATCAAATGCTTTTGCAGTATTTACTGAGTCCTGGCCTGTCATGGAGTCGACAACAAATAATATTTCATTAGGATTGATAGCTTCCTTAATGGATTTGATTTCATTCATCATGAGTTCGTCAACAGAGAGTCTACCAGCTGTATCGATTATAACAAGATTTTTATTGTTTTGTTTTGCAAATTGAATTCCATTTTTTGCAATACTAACAGGGTCTTTGTTATCTAAGTCTTTAAAGACAGGAACCGAGATTGAATCACCAACAACTTGTAATTGATCAATTGCAGCAGGTCGGTATACATCACAAGCTACGAGTAGTGGTTTTAAATTATTTCTTTTGGTAAGTCTATTGGCTAATTTTGCTGAAAAAGTAGTTTTTCCTGAACCTTGAAGTCCAGCGATTAAAATTATTGAAAAGTTATTTTTTATGTTTATCTCAGAGGATTCACTTCCCATTAATTGAGAAAGTTCATCATGAACAATCTTAACCATTAATTGTCCAGGGTTTATCGAAGTTAAAACTTCCCGACCTAAGGACTTGGATTTAACTTGATCAACAAACTGTTTCGCAATCTTATATGAAACATCTGCATCGATCAAGGCTCGCCTGACTTCCTTGAGAGTTTGTGCAACATTAATTTCAGTTATTCTTCCCTTTCCTTTGAGAAGACTAAATGCCTTTTCTAGTTTTTCAGATAAATTTTCAAACATAATTCTACATTTTAGAGGGAAGATCAATTCCAAGAATATTCATTCCTCTCTTAATTAAAACAGATACTTTTTTTGATAACGTAACTCTAAAGTTAATATCATCGACATTATCGCAATTCAAAATAGGGATTTTTTGGTAGAAATGATTATAACTTTTAGCCAAATTGAAAAGATAATTTGCAAGAACTGAAGGATTAAAAGTTTCTGATGAATGTTTTATTACATTTGGGTAATGCATAATAGATTTAATTATTTTTTTTTCTTCTGGTTCAAGATCTCGTTGAATTTTTAACTTGATGTCGAATTTATCCTTTTTTTCTACTATGGAACATATTCTTGCATATGTGTACTGAATGAAAGGACCAGTATGACCATTAAAATCAATTGATTCATTAGGGTTAAATAGTACATCTTTTTTTGCGTCTGGTTTTAAAATATAATATTTCAAAGCACCATTTCCAATCATTTCAGACAACTGATCAACTGAGGCTAAATCAGACTTATTTGATGAAAGTATAATTTTTTTTGCACTGCTATGCATTTCTTTAATCAAATCATCGATATCAATTACATTTCCTTCTCTAGACTTCATTTTTCCATGTGGGAGAGTAACCATTCCATAAGACATGTGAAATAAATTTTTTGACCAGCTAAAATTCATTTTATTTAGAATTTTAAATAACACGTTAAAATGGTGATTTTGTTCATTTCCAACTACATAAATCATTTTATCAAAGCCATAATCATCATACCTTAGTGAAGCAGTACCAATGTCTTGGGTAATGTAAACCGCGGTTCCGTCTTTTCTCAATAACAGTTTATCATCAATATTGTAATTTTTAAGATTAACCCAAATTGAACCATCATTTTTTTTATAAAATAGTTTCTTTTCTAAACCATCAGTTATAAGTTTTCTTCCAGTTATGTAAGTTTCGCTTTCATAGTAGATTTTATCAAAATTAGCTCCAATAGAATCATATGTTTCTTTAAATCCATCATACACCCAGTCATTCATTTTTTTCCATAATTTTACTACTTCACCATCCCCTGATTCCCATTTCAAAAGTAGATCCTTTGCCTCATTTAAAAGCAAAGATTTTTTTTCAAATTCTGATTCATTATTTCCAGATTTAATAAACTCAAGTCTTTCCTCGTTCAGTTTTTTTTCAAATAAAACGTAATATTTACCAACAAAAAAGTCTCCTTTTAAATTTGATTTTTCTGGGGAATCATTTTGTCCGAACTTAATCCAGGACAACATTGATTTACAAATATGAATACCTCTGTCGTTAACAATTTGAACTTTGTGAACTTCGAATCCATCTTCAATTAAAATATTGGCCATAGCTTGACCTAATAAAATATTTCTTAAATGACCTAGATGAAGGGGTTTATTTGTATTTGGGGAACAAGATTCTAATACAATGGACTTATTTTTTTTTTTATTTTTTTCAAAATTCTTATCGAAAGAATACCTTAAAACATTAATCCAAAATTCATCAGAAAATTCTAAATTTAAAAATCCACTGACAACATTAAACGATTTAACAAAAACACAATTTTTAGTTACAAATTCACCTAAATTTTGTGATAAATCATTTAGGTTTTTATCAGAAAATTTTAAAAGAGGGAAAACAACTATTGTCCAGTCTCCATCAAATTCTTTTTTTGTTTCTTGGATTTGTATAAAACTATGTTTTTTTTCGTCGAGCGAAAAAAAACTAATGACACAATCTTTTAATTTTTTTATATGTAAATTATAAATCACGATATAAAGTTATTTGATTTTTTTTCTGAAGAAAAATTTCTGTTATCATACATCTTGCACCTCCTCCGCCATAATTTTCAATTACATCCAAAGGTGAATGTAAAATTTTATTGTATTTGTTAATTATTGATAGCTGTTCCTCAGTAATACAACGATATGCTTTTGTACTCATAATGAGAAAAAGTTGATTCAAATTATTTTTTAACTCTATTACATTACCCAAAAAATTATGCATTTGGGACTTAGTTATATTTATCGTTACCTTATTATTTTTTTTAAATATTTTTTTAAGGTAGTATACTGTACTTTTTTCTAAAACATCAAAACAAACAAAAACTAATTTAGAACAAATACTTAAGATTACATTAGTGTGATATATTGGTTTAGAGTTTTCATATGCCTTAAAAAAAAAACCTTTGTAACCCATTTCAAAAACCCATTTGTTAAATAATATATGACTAGTTCTAATTGATGAATTAGCAAATGCAATTTTATTAAATCTGTCAAGTACTAAACTTCCTGTACCCTCTAAAAATATTTGCTTTTTTTCATAAACTTCCGCATTATCTATCACCTTATTAACGTTGTAGTTTTTTATCAAAAAATTTACAACATCAGATCTTCTCTCCCCTCTCCTATTAACAGAAAGTAACGGATAAAGGTATATTGTGCCATCTGGGTGGGTGCTTATCCAATTGTTGGAATATATTGAATCCGGAAGGTTAGTAGATTTTGTTGAAAATTCAACAACACTAACTCCGTTATCTTTAAGGATTTTTACAAAATTTTTAAATTCGATTTTAGCATTGTCACTAACTATTTCTTTATCTAAACTATGGTTAGCTTTTTGGAAAATATTATCGTGTAGTGTTTCAGGATTAGAACCAAAAATATTGGGCTTTATCATTAAAATTTTATTTGTCACTAAAGATTTCACTAAATGATAAATTTTGATAACATAATTGAAATTTAACATATTATATTAATAGAAAAAAAAAATTAGTTAGATTTATGATAATCTATTTAAATCATGACAAACAACTACACATTTATTAAAATAATTCAAAATGAAAATTTTTTAAATATAATTTTAAATAGGCCAGAAAAGAAAAATGCATTAAATCCCGCAATGATTAATGAAATTTCTGATATTCTAGAAAAATGTGAGTCTGACAGCTCCTTTAAAATAATATTAATTACATCATCTTGTAACATATTTTGCGCAGGAGCCGACTTAAGTTACTTAAAAAAAATTAAAAGTTTTTCTCATGAAGAAAATCTAACTGACTCTAAACTATTGATGAGTCTATACAAAAAAATGTTGAAATCTTCAAAATTAATAATTTCTTTAGTTAAGGGCCATGCAATTGCTGGGGGTTGTGGCATAGCATGTGCTTCTGATATTATATTTGCAACAAGAGATTGCAAGTTTGGTTATCCTGAGGTTAAAATAGGATTTATTCCTGCTTTGGTTAGTACATTTCTTTCCTCTCGAATTAATGAATCATCAGCCAGAGATTTACTTCTTTCGGGAAAACTTATAAGTTCAAAACGTGCATTGGAAATTGGACTTATTAATTATGTTATTGACCAAAATACGATTGATTCGGAAGTTATGAAATACATAGAAAAAATTTCAGTTGAAAATTCAACAAATTCGATTAAAGAGACAAAAGAATTGTTATATGCAAACATGAACATTGATAAAAAACTAGATTTTGCTGCAAAACTAAATGCTAGAAATAGAAAAAGTAAAGACTTTGAAATTGGAATTAATAATTTTCTGAACAAAAAAATAAATAAATGGAGCTAAAGTTATGTATTAAGCTATGATAAAGTACAAGAATTCAATTAGATTAATTTTTTCGATAATTGCAATATGTCTCGTAATATCATTGTTTTTATCATTGAATTCACATTGGTCTACAGGCAAAAATGATTACAGTGAAATTGTTCACATTGAAAGTAATTTTTCAAAAACAAAAAATAAAATGGGAGGATTTGGTGCTATTTCTTCCGACTTTCTAATTAGAATTTTTGGAATTAGCTCATATATTTTAGTTCTGTTATTTTTTTTTATTTCTCTAAAAATATGTTTTAAGTTGAAGAAAATTAATCTTATTTCTTTAATTAATTATAGTGCCTTCAGTCTTTTATGGATCTCATTGTTTAGCTCTGTATTTTTAGACATAATTTATGTAGGTAAGTTGGGACTTTTTATAAATGATCAAATTAAAAATTTCATTGGATTACATGG
>CETK01156036.1_pt1 | contig 12975 bp, 7 predicted proteins | sample 361431 | NCBI WGS metagenome assembly CETK01 (sample SAMEA2622452, study PRJEB7988) | marine metagenome | biome: marine biome (ENVO:00000447); feature: surface water layer (ENVO:00002042); material: "saline water (ENVO:00002010), including plankton (ENVO:xxxxxxxx)" | depth 5 m | reverse complement strand
ACTCCTGAGGCAATTAATTGAGAATTATCATATATAGCAAGGAATTGGCCTTTGGTTATTGCTGATTGAAATTCTTCAAATTCAACATACAAAAAATCAAGATATTTACAGACTGATATTTTTTGAAGTTTTTGCCTATATCTTATCCTAGCTTTAATTTTCAGATCTTTTAAATTTTCAAAATTAAATTTGTCATTTACCCAGTTAATATCAGATAATTTTACCTTTAATGCTTTTTTATTCAAACCAGGATGATTTTTTCCCTCACCTACAAATATTTCATTTGTTTTTGTATTTGTTGCGATAACAAATAAGGGTTGTTTGTAACCGCCTATTGCTAGTCCCTTTCTTTGTCCAATTGTGTAATAATGAGCGCCATTATGTTTACCGATAATTTTTCCGTCCAATGATGAAAAATTAATTTCCTTTGTTAAACTAGACAGTCTATCATTTTTGTCAATAAAGTCAGTTTTCTTTTCAAAAAGTTCTGATTCCGCTGGTATTTCTATTACATTACCTTTCTTCTTTTTTAATTTTTGTTGAAGAAATTCTGGCAGACTAACTTTTCCTACAAAGCATAGGCCCTGAGAATCTTTTTTCTCTGCGGTTACAAGATTATTTTTTTTAGCAATTTCTCTAACTTCAGATTTCTTTAAATCTCCAATTGGAAACAATATCTTTTTTAGGTGATTTTGATTTAATTGACACAAAAAATATGATTGATCCTTTGTTGTATCTCGACCTGAATGTAGCTCATATTTCAGATTATTTTTTTTAATAATGCTGTAATGCCCAGTTGCCACATAATCTGCTCCTAATGATAGTGCTATATTCATAAAAACATCAAATTTTATCTCTTTGTTACACAATATATCAGGGTTTGGAGTGTTTCCTTTTGAGTATTCATTGAACATGTAATCAATAATTTTTTCTTTGTAGACTTTACTTAAATCAACAACTTGAAACGGTATATTGAGCCTTTCTGCAACAAGCATTGCATCATTACTGTCTTCTATCCAAGGGCATTCATCCGATAATGTTACACTTTCATCATGCCAGTTTTTCATGAATAATCCAATAAGATCATATCCTTGTTCTTTCAGTAGATAAGCTGAAACACTGGAGTCAACTCCTCCAGATAAGGCAACAACAACTTTAGTTTTTTTCATTTGAAATTATTGTTCTCTTCTTTTCTTTTGTTTCTCCGCCTCTTCCAAAGCTTTTTGAAGTCTAGCCCTAAAACCTCCAACTTTGACTGGTTTCTTTTTATTTTCTTCAATTTGGGTTAATATTTTATTATCATCGATAATAAAATTTTTGATAACCAACATCAATATAATCGTAAGTATATTTGAAACAAAGTAATACAGACTCAATCCACTTGCATAATTATTAAAGAAAAATAACATCATTACTGGCATCATGTACATAATTACTTTCATATTAACTCCTCCGGTCTGCGAAGGTGACATCATTTGTTGACCTGTAGTCATTTTCGTATAAAAGAAAATTGCAATTGAAGCTAAAATTGGAAAAAGACTTATATGGTCACCATAAAGAGGTATGTAGAAACCTAACTCAAGAATTGAATCATATGAAGAAAGATCCTCAGCCCACAAGAAACTCTTACCTCTAAGACTAAATGCTGCGGGGAAGAAAACAAAAAGAGCAAAAAATATTGGCATTTGTAGAAATGCAGGTAAACAACCTGACATAGGATTGGCTCCAGATTTAGTGTAAAGATTCATTGTTTCTTGTTGTTTCTTCATTGGATCGTCTTTAAACTTTTCATTTATTACCTCAAGTTCAGGTTTTAAAATTTTCATTTTTATTTGAGATAGATATGATTTGTAAGTGAGTGGAGCTATAGCTACTTTCACGATAATAGTCATAAGAATAATTGATATACCATATGAGAAATAATTAGTTAAAAATGAAAATAATGGGAAAAAAATAAATCTGTTTAACCAGCCAAATATTCCCCAACCAATTTGAACTGAGTTTTCAAGATTAAGATTATAATTTTTTAAGGTATTATAGTCAGTAGGACCAAAGTACATACTAAAAGCAATGTTATCGTCAGAATCAAGATTTAAGGGAACATTGGCAAGGAATCTCTTAGTAAATTTATTATTTAATGTTTCGTTACTTGCCAAATCCTCAGAACTTATTTCAACGTTGTTTACTTCATTATTTAAAATTAGAATAGAGCTAAAAAAATGCTCCCTAAAAGAGATCCAATTTACATTATTTATATTCTTATTTGTAGAGCCTGCCACAGATAAATAAGAATCTTTTTTTTCTTCAAATCCATAGGCAAGTGCTGTATATCTATTCTCATAATCAATACTTTTAGAATTTCTGAATGAATCTCTGCCCCAAATCAATTCAACACTATTATCATTTGACCTACTTGAATCATTTAAATTAAAATAAAAATCAACTATGCTAGAATTTTCCTGGAGTTTAAATTTTAAGTCCAACGACCTTTGTTCATCAATTGTAGCAGTTAAAATAATTTCAGTCTTTGGCTTTATTATTTGATATTTATAGTTTAAATCTGCAGAATTGACTATCGAGTTTCTTCCAATTGGAATGTTGTAATTGAAAATTGATTTATTATCGTTAACTAAGTAAAGTGGCTCATTATTATAATTTGTAAAGTTTTTAAGCAGGATTCTATTTATCTCTGCCCCAACAGTGCTAATTTCAAATAAAATATTATCATTTTCCAAGCTAATAATTTCCTCTTCTATAAAATCATCAATTTGAATAGTATTTGAGTTTACTTTTTCATCTTGAATTGAAATTTTTGGAGTGTCATCTACTAGATTTTCAACCCCATTAGTTAATTCGTCATCAATCATACTTGACTGATTATCATAAAACCAAAACATTAAAATTGCTGATATTAGCAAGAAACCAATGAATTGTAGGGGATCAAACTTATTTTGTTCCATAATTATTTATTAAGATAATTTTTCAAACTAGCTTTTACAAAGTTTACAAAAATTGGATGAGGATTATATACACTACTCTTATATTCTGGATGAAATTGAACACCTACAAACCATGGATGGTCTTTGTTTTCAATTATTTCAACAAGTTTTGTCTCAGGATTTAATCCAGCAATGATAAATTTATCGTCAAATACTTTTTGTGTGTAATCATTATTAAATTCATACCTGTGTCTATGTCTTTCTGAAATAGATTTTTTCTTGTATGCCTCATAAGATTTTGTATTTTTTTGTATTTCACAATCCCAAGCTCCCAGTCTCATTGTTCCACCCAAATTGACTATTTCTTTTTGTGAAGTCATAAGGTCTATCACAGGATCTTTACATTTTTCAGAGATTTCTGTGGAGCTTGCATATCGCATTTTCTTGACGTTTCTAGCATACTCAATAACTGCCATTTGCATACCCAAACATATTCCAAGGAATGGAATTTTATTCACCCTAGCATATTCAACAGCTATAATTTTTCCATCGAGACCTCTTTGACCAAAACCAGGTGCAACAATTATCCCATCTAGTTTGTTCAACTCATTTGAAACATTTTCTCTATCTAAATATTCAGAGTGAATAGATTTGACAACAACTTTCACCTCATTTTCAGTCCCAGCATGTATTAGAGACTCCAATATTGACTTATACGAGTCATCTAGCTCAACATACTTACCAACCAAACCAATATCTATTTGATGAGTTGGATTTTTAAGCTTATGAAGAAAATTTTTCCATTTATCAAGACTAGGTTCAGATTCTTTAATTTTAAGCTTTGCCAATGTAACCTTGTCTAGCCCTTCATCCATCATTTTAATTGGCACATCATAGATTGTCTCCACGTCTATTGATTGAATTACACAATCAAATTTTACATTACAGAATAATGCTAGTTTACCTTTAATTTCATCAGATAATTCCCTCTCAGATCTGCAGACTAATACATCTGCTTTAAGACCAAGTTCCATTAAAGTTTTAACAGAGTGTTGAGTAGGTTTAGTTTTAAGCTCACCTGTAGCAGATAAATAGGGTATTAAAGTCAGGTGGATAACCATGGAATTATCAGGCCCCTCCTCATAAATAACCTGTCTTACGGCTTCTAAAAATGGTAGTGATTCAATATCACCCACTGTACCTCCAATTTCAGTAATTATTATGTCTAAATTATTTTTAATATTTAGATTTCTAATATTCTCCTTAATCTCATTTGTTACGTGTGGGATAACCTGAACAGTCTTTCCTAAGAACTCTCCTTTTCGCTCCTTATCAATTACATTTTGATAAATTTTTCCTGTTGTAATATTGTTTCTCTGTGAAGTATTTATACTAAGAAATCTCTCGTAGTGACCAAGATCAAGGTCAGTCTCTGCTCCATCATCAGTAACATAACACTCTCCATGTTCGTATGGGTTTAGAGTACCAGGGTCAACATTGATATATGGGTCTAATTTTTGAATCGAAACTTTTAAACCCTGAGCTTGAAGCAATCGTGCTAATGATGCAGATACAATACCTTTTCCAAGAGATGAGGTAACACCACCAGTAACAAAAATATATTTAGGTTTATTCATCCGGATAGAATAATATTTCCGGACTCAAATTTACAAAATAATAAAGTATTTTTATTAATTATTGATCAATTATCTCCTCAACTTCATAATCATTGTGTCTAAGTATAAACATTGATGAGTTGAACAAACCACCCAGACTATCTTTGAAATACAAAAATTTTGATTCTATATATGTTTGCTCATCATATTTTACAGTTCTATCTAAGTTTTTATCTATTAAGACCCTTAACAAAATATCTTTTGTAACATCATAGCCTCTTATGACATCCTTATTTGGTAGGCTTCCATATAAATTAAGATACCTACTCTCAAATTTTGATATTGAGTCAGTATTAATTTTTTTTGAAATTGATGTATAAGTAAATTTTAAATTTCCAAGATCTTTTACATTAATACTTGGATCATCATATTGATTTCCTCTGTATGTAGTATATAGTTTTACATCTCTCTCAGATGTAATTTGAGAGTTTAGTTGTGAAACCACGCTTGAAATCAAAGTAAATATTTCAGATTCAACTATTACCTTATTTGGAAGAGAATCAACTAAAAGTGAATCCAAAAGTTCTGGTAAAATATAACCTTCAAATTCGGGTTTTATTTTTATTGCATTAGGAAATATTTTTAATAGCTGAGAGTCTACTTCATTATTAAGAGAGTCAGCGATTATTACAATATTCTCCCCTCTATCTATATTTTTATCTAGATAATTTATCATTCTTTCTCTTAAAAGTTTTTTTGGCGTGACAGATTGAATAACACCTTTAATTATCTTGATAGGTATTGTTGATAAGGGGAATACTTTTGGGATTGATTCCAATAGCTTAATATTTGAAAATGCTTCAAAATTTCTTGGAATTAATGGTCCAATAATTACATCTGAATTTTTAATTAAATTACTTGATGATATTTCATTTAGTTTGTCAACTGAATTTTCAGTATCAAAGACATTAACATTGACAAAAATATTAAGTTCCTTTAAATCTTCAATAGCATATAAAATACCAGAGTAAAAATCTAAAGTAATTGTATATAAGTTTCTATCCTCTAATAGAGACTCAACTTCCTGAACTGAGTCATAATTAACAGTTTTGGATCTGAATGGAAGAAGAACAGAGAGATTCAATTGACTATCTTTTTTTCTTTTTTTTATAAAAATTGAGTCTAATCTATAAAGTTTATCCTCTTTAATCAATAAACCTTTATTATCTAATGTGGAATCTTCAACTAATTTAAATACTGGAATTAAAATTTTAGATTTTCTTTTTAACCTTGAATTCCTGAGGTTTGGATTAAATTCAAGTATGTCATTTACATTGACATTAAACTTTTGTGAAATTGAGAATAGAGTTTCTTTTCTCTCAACTTCGTGAATAATTGTATCGGAAACAATATTTTGAGAGAATATTGGTTGTAATGTTATTAATAAAAAAATAAATAATCTTTTCACTTATTTTTGTCTTTCAAGTTTCCATAATTCATAATGTTCATTATTAACAATATATGACCAATGTAATAAAGACTGTTGAATTCTTGGAGAAATATCTTTTGAATTTTCTATACCTACTCCGGACTTATAGATTTTATTATAAATAGAATTTCTAAATCTTCCCTTTGGACCACAGAATGCAAGCCATCTTTTTATTTGCCTAACATCATCTTCGTGACGTCTTCCATTATAATACTTGCAATACCATTCAAACCAACCTCTTGGATCATCTTTATGTATCCAACCCTTAGCCTCCCATTCCTCCTGAGATTGGCCAGATTTAATCTGAAATAAATTAATTTTTACTAAATATTTTTTTGATAAGTAATAAGATTTATCAAGATTATTAAACCAATCTTTCGGAAAAATTTTATAGTCAATGAGTTGATTGAAGTATGTACCACCAAATATACCTTTATGAAGCATTTGTTTAGGAGTTAACATTGGTTTAAATGAATTGTATAGTTCTTCCATGTTTAATTTATTCCCATTCAATTGTTGCAGGAGGTTTAGAACTTATGTCATACACTACTCTATTAATTCCTTTAACTCTATTTATTATATTATTAGAGACTTCTTTCAGAAAGTCATTGGAGAATTCATACCAGTCAGCAGTCATTCCGTCAGTTGATACAACTGCCCTAAGTGCGACACATCTCTCATAAGTTCTTTCATCTCCCATTACTCCGACACTCTTTACAGGAAGGAGTATAGAACCTGCTTGCCAGATTTTATCGTATAAGCCCCACTCTTTCAAACCGTCTACATAAATTTTATCAGCCTCCTGTATCAGTTTAATACTTTCAAAATTAACTTCTCCAAGTATCCTAATACCTAATCCAGGTCCAGGAAAAGGATGTCTTTTTAAGATGTCCTTAGAAATATTTAGTGTATTTCCAATTTTTCTAACTTCATCTTTGAATAGCATCTTTAGTGGCTCTATAACTTTAAGATTCATTTTTTCGGGTAGTCCTCCAACATTATGATGAGATTTAATAGTTGCAGATGGCCCCTTTACAGAGATTGATTCAATTACATCAGGATAAATAGTTCCTTGTGCAAGCCATTTTGCATTTGCTATTTTTTTAGACTCTTGATCAAAAACATTAATAAACGTATTTCCAATTATCTTTCTTTTGTTTTCAGGATCAGTTATACCTTTGAGTTTATTAATAAATTGATCTGAAGCATCAATACCCTTTACGTTAAGACCCATTCCTATATATTGATCCAGCACTTCTTCATATTCATTTTTTCTTAAAAGTCCATTATTTACAAAAATGCAATGTAAATTCTTACCAATTGCTTTATCAAGTAGAACAGCTGCTACACTAGAATCCACTCCACCTGAAAGTCCTAAAATTACTTTTTCATCGGATATTTCAGATTTTAATTCTTTTACAGTCCTATCAATAAAAGATTCAGGATTCCATTCCTGTTTAAATTTTAATTCCCGTAAAAAGAAATTTTCAAATATTTTGATTCCATTAGAAGTATGAAATACTTCTGGATGAAATTGAAGCGCATATAAGTTAAGAGAGTCAATTGAGTATGCTGCATTTTTTACAGAGTCTGTACTAGCAATAATTTTTGCATTTTCTGGCAGAACAGTAATTGTATCTCCATGACTCATCCAAACTTGATTATTAATTTTTATGTTATCAAAAAGGATACAATCTTCCCTAATAAACGAAAGTTTTGCTCTTCCATATTCTCTTGAGTTTGAATCCTCAACTGTTCCATTTAAATTTTTTGCAATTAGCTGTGCTCCATAACAAATTGCAATTAAAGGTTTCTTGCCTAAAATATTTGAAAGATTAATTTCAGGAGAATTTTTTTGATTAACTGAAAAAGGTGAGCCTGATAAAACTATTGCTTCATATTGATCAATATTGCTAGGAAGGTTATTAAAAGGTGATATTTCGCAATAGATTAGAAGCTCTCTAATTCTTCTTGCTATAAGCTGAGTATATTGTGAGCCAAAATCAACTATTAAGACTTTATTTTGCATGAACAAAAATACAACTATAAATTAATCTTCAAGATCTATTATTAATATTTTATCGTCCATTATTGAGATTTTCTCAACTATGAAATCTATAAATTTTGGCCCTTTACGTGAATAGAAATTAGCAAAATTTAAGTATCTCTCTTGATCAACATTTTCAGGATGAAGATAATTATATATGGACATTAATGAATTAATTTCAGCTTCATAATTTATCCTTTGAGCCTTGTTTAGCCTTTTTTCGAGATCATCAATCCCCTTTTTTTGTTTTTTTTCCTGAGCATTAAGAGCACCAACAAATGACTTATCCGTTTCTAACGAAACCTTTCTTAATTTGTCAAACTGTAATGAGAGATTTGACCTTAATGAATCAAAGTCTAGTTCTAAACCAGAGGTACTTTCAATTTTATAATTTATTAGATTATTCAATTCTCCTAAAAAATACTCTAGCTCAATACCGGATTTTTTAATTTTTTTTGAAGTTTTAGAATCAATTATATATGCGCTGTTCCTTAATTTAATAATTGGAAATTGAACTTTATTATCATCAAAGTATGTTTTAAGCTGCATCCAATATTTCAATTCATTTGGGCCTCCAACATAACAAACATTAGGTAAGAGAGTCTCTTGATATAGAGGTCTCATAATTGCATTTGGAGAGAATAATTGTGGGCTTTTATCTATTGAATTAAGTATTTGATCCTTATTATATGATTTCTCATTATCTACATTATATAGTTTATTATTAAGCCTAATCCTTTTTCTGCCTTTGTTAGTAATTTTAAAAAAATTAATATCAGATGGGTTTACCTGGGCTTTATATGATTTAAAATCCTTTTTGAGCTTAGATATTTGATAAGACGTATTTACTTTACATGAAAGATTATTTATTTCATTTTTAAATTGAGTTTTAAAAAAATTTTTAAATTTTTTTTCATTAGCATCAATTATTATTAATCCATGAACTGAGAATAAATTATTTATGAACTTTATTGTTGATTTAGATAGGGAGTCTCCTTCTTTGTAAGAGTTATCTATAATTTCCAAAAGTTTTTCTTTAAAATCATAATCAATTATTAAATCCTTGTAATCTCTCAAAAAATCTTTAAAATTTTCAATTTTAATTTCTCCTACAGGTTTATTGTTTGAGTTGATTTCCCATTTAATTTTTTTTTGATTTAAATTAACCTCTGATATCTCCTCAAAATCATGATCCTCACTTGCAATCCAAAGCACTGGTACATAGTTGAAATTTTTTATTTTAGAATTTAACTGCCTACTAATACTAATTACTTGAGCAATCTTATAAATCACCATCAACGGTCCAGTGAATAAATTTAGCTGGTGGCCAGTAGTTATACAAAAAGTTTTAGAATCAAGAAGGGAGTTTATATTTTTTGAAGTTTTTTCTGAAATATCAATTTTAGAATATTGATTTTCTAATGATTCCACCAACATTTTTCTTTGACTGTTGGTATAACTTTTACTTTTACTTTCGGAGTGTTTTTTAACACTTTCATGACTGTAAAAAGAATCTATATACTTTAGTACTTTTTTGTTGCTTAAAATAAATTTTTCAACAAGTTCATCTCCAATGAGTTTAACGTCTCTATGGATTATTTGGCTTTTCATTCCTTTATTTATGTAAATATATCTGAATTTTTCAAAATTGGGTGTAACTTAGTATATCTAACTTTAAACTATTAAGTTGATGAAGAATTTTAGAATACTTTTTGCTTTTATTATAATTTCACCACTTTCTTATTCTCAAAACCTTGAAGAAAAACTAGATGAGGTTAATTACAGAAACATAGGACCTTTTCGTGGAGGTAGATCTGTATCTTCAGTTGGGGTCATTGGAGACCCACTTACATATTACATGGGAACTGTAGGAGGAGGTTTATGGAAAACAACTAATGCTGGTGTTAATTGGTTTAACATATCAGATGATTACTTTGAGACATCTTCAGTTGGTGCAATTGCCGTTGCTGAAAGTGACAGTAGAGTAATTTATGTTGGTATGGGAGAGCATGCTCCTAGAGGAGTGACCACCTCTTATGGAGATGGAGTATATAAATCTACTGATGCAGGCGAAACTTGGGAGCATATTGGGTTAAAGGAAACTCAACAAATTTCAAGAATAATAATACACCCAGACAATCCCGATTTAGTTTTTGTTGCTGCTCAAGGAGCTATTAATGGACCAACTAAAGAAAGAGGTATTTATAAATCAATTGATGGTGGTAAAACCTGGATTAATGTTCTTTTTATTAATGAATTTACAGGTGCTTCAGAACTTTCAATAGATTATAATAATCCAGATGTTTTATATGCTACCATGTGGAAGCATCAAAGACTTCCATGGAAGGTTATAAGTGGTGGACAAGGTGATGGAGTATATAAATCTACTGATGGTGGAGATAATTGGTTTAAAATTGAAGATGGTCTACCATCTGAGTTAGGAAAGATGGCCATATCAGTATCTAGGGCAAATTCTGATAAGGTATTCCTTCTAGCTGAAGGTAATTCAAATAAAAGAACGGGAGGCTTATTTGTATCTAATAATGCTGGTGAAAACTGGGCTAAAGTCAGTTCATATGCTGAACTAACATCAAGAGCATGGTATTATATTGAAGTATACACAGATCCAAATGATGAGGATACTGTTTATGTTTTAAGCGCAAGGGCGTTTAGATCAGTTGATGGTGGTAAAACTTGGAAAAGAATATATAGTGGTCATGGGGATTATCATGATCTATGGATAAATCCTAACAATTCAAAAAATATGATTATTTCAGATGATGGTGGTGGTGAAATAACATATGATAATGGAAGTACTTGGTCTAGTATATACAATATGCCAACTGCACAATTTTATAGAGTTAATGTTGACAATTTGTTCCCATATAACCTGTATGGTGGTCAGCAAGATAATTCAACAGTTAAAATTGCAAGTATTGGATCTAGGGGTGGAATTTCGGAAAGAGATTGGTCAGCATCTGCAGGAGGTGAAAGTGCATTTCTTGCTTTTGACCCTGACGATCCAAGTATTGTAATGGGAGGTAGTTATCTTGGAAGTGTCAACATTTATGATACTAAAGCAAATGCTAGAAAAAAAGTAATGATTGAACCAATTAACTATATTGGAAGAGCTTCAAGAGATATGAAATATAGATTCAATTGGAATGCTCCGATTATTTGGTCTCAACATGAACCAAATACTTTTTATCATGCTGCTCAACATCTTTTTAAGACAAATGACCAAGGTAAATCATGGAAAATAGTATCTCCAGATTTAACAAGAGATGAAGATGAGAAACAAGGAAATGGTGGTGGTCCATATACTAACGAAGCTGTCGGTGCTGAAAATTATGGAACAATAAGTTATGTAGTTGAATCTCCTCATGAACCTAATACGATTTATGTAGGATCAGATGATGGTTTAGTCCACATAACTCAAGATGGAGGTGAATCTTGGATTGATATTACACCAAAAGGTCTGCCTGAAACTATAATTAATGCTATTGATGTTTCACCTCATGATAAAGCAACAGTTTATATTGCTACAACTAGGTATAAATTTAACGATAAGACTCCTGGATTGTATAAGTCTACAAACTATGGTAAATCTTGGAAAGAAATTACTGGTAATATTCCTTATGGTGCATATACAAGAGTTGTTAGAGAAGATAATAAAAGAAAAGGACTTTTAGTAGCTGGAACTGAATTGGGAGTTTATATATCTTTTAATGATGGTAAGAAATGGGAATTATTTAATCTTAATATGCCAGTAATTGCCGTTACAGATTTAATGATTAAGCATGATGATTTAATAATAGCTACTCAAGGAAGATCTTTTTGGATTTTGGATGATATGGGGCTTATTAGACAGCTTAACGATAATAGTAGCACAAAGCTATATAACCCCGAGAATTCAACAATCGGAAACTGGTATAGTGAACTAAATTCAAATTATTCAGATGGAACTTCATCATTTACAGGAGTTAATCCTGCCAATGGTGTAGTTATATATTACAACATTGGTGAAGAAGATAGTGGCAAAAAAGTTTCTATCAAAATTTATGATGAGAACGATAAATTTATAAGGGAAATCATTAGTGAATCTGACGATAGTTTTATTTCATATAACGGTGGACCCTCAAAGGAACCAATATTATCAAATAAAATTGGATTAAACAGATTTGTTTGGGACTCTAGACATTCTTCTTTAAAAGGTGTACCATATGCCTATATTGAAGGAAGTTTTAGAGGTCACAAGGCGATTCCAGGAAAATACAAGCTAAAATTAGAAGTTGGAGAAAAATCATTTAGCTCCGAATTTGAAATTTTAAAAAATCCTAATTTTAGTGTTTCTGACGAGGACTATTCGAGACTTGACAAATATGCATCCCACATGGAGACTAAATTTAATGAGATGGCTGATTATATTAATCGAAATAAAAACCTCTTAGATAAATTGGATGTTATAGTTGAAAAATTAGACAAGAATTCTAAAATAAAAGAAAATGGTAAAAAGTTGCACGAATTAATGGATAATTGGGATAAAAAAATGATGCAAAGAATGTCTGAGGCATATGATGATGTAGAGAACTTCCCAAATAAATTTTTAGCTGATTACCTTTTCATACTAGATCAAATTAAAGGAGATATACCCAACGTAAGTGAGGGCATACTTAGATCACTTAAATCTCATGACGACAAATGGCTTGAACTAAAAAAAGAAATTGATAACATTAATCAGAATCATATACCTGATTTTAACAATGAGTTATGGGAAAAAGGGATTGGCGCTTTAAATTAGTATTTTAAAAAGATTCTAAATTATTCAGATTTATCTTCTGCAGCTGGCTCTTCTGCCTTTGGTTGCTCTGCAGCTGGCTCTTC
>CETK01126251.1_pt1 | contig 12975 bp, 2 predicted proteins | sample 361431 | NCBI WGS metagenome assembly CETK01 (sample SAMEA2622452, study PRJEB7988) | marine metagenome | biome: marine biome (ENVO:00000447); feature: surface water layer (ENVO:00002042); material: "saline water (ENVO:00002010), including plankton (ENVO:xxxxxxxx)" | depth 5 m | reverse complement strand
CCCCTCCTATCGTATCGGACTTGATATTCAAGAATCAATTATTACCCCAGAGGATGACCTTAGCCTCAACGATAATGCTGCAGGAACATCTAACTATGCTGCTCCTGGTTCTCATAGATTTAGAATCACCACAAACTTAGTTAAGAAACTTCTTACAGATGATGCCGATAAAGATTTTATCGAACTCTTACGTATTAACAATAGTAAAGTTGAAAAACTTGTTGATCGAAGTGCATATGATGAATTAGAAAGATCATTAGCAACAAGAACATTTGAAGAATCAGGTGATTATGTTGTTAAAGATTTTGATATTAATATAAGAGAAAATTTAGATGATACATTTAATAATGGTGTATATGCAATAGGTGCTACAACTGCTCAAGAAAATACTGCTGCAGAAAATTTATATGCAGTTGAGTTTGGTCCTGGTACTGCATACGTAAAAGGATATAGAGTATCTACTCTATCACCAACATATGTTGACTTAGAAAAACCAAGAGACACACAGTCAGCACAAAATGTAAACATACCTTTTGAGGTTGGAAACTTTGTTAATGTCAACAACGTATATGGTTTCCCAAATGCAACAGGTTCAACTTTATCTAATGCATATCAAGTTGCTCAGATAAGAGATGCATTTACAAGTTCACCAGGTACAGGTGCAGGTAATATTATAGGTTATGCTCGTATCCTATCATGTGAGTATTCTTCTAATCAGGATGCTACATTTGGAGATGCAGATGACATCTATAAGACTGTATTATTTGATATACAGATGTTTACTATCTTGGACATGGCAAGTTCAGTTAGTGTCACAGTAGGTTCTCAAGTTGTTGGTGCTACATCTGGTGCAAGAGGATATGTGACAGAAACATTCTCTGCAGATCATATTGATCTATATCAAGTTGAAGGAACATTCCAAGCAGGAGAAATGATTACTGTTGATGGATTGAACTTAGATACAGTTAATAATATACATTACTACAACTTCTCTGATGCAAGACAACTTGTAGCGAGAGATGAAAATACATCTGCTGTAGAGTTTAGTGCTGATATTATTCTCGAAGATATTTCAGTTGTACAAGGTAGTACATTTACATATGATGCTACAGGTAGTGCAGAAAAAATTACTGGTCTACAATCAAACTTTGCGTTAGATTTAAGACCTGGCGATAGATTATATTTCAATAATACACAGTATGTTGATGTAGATAAAATAAATCCAAACTCTTTACCTACAACAGGTATATCATCCATATTTGATTATACATCTGCTACAGGACAAACAGTTAAAGTAGATCCTACTAACGCTCCTTCTGCAGGTACATATACAGCACTATTAAGATATCGTGCAAAATTATTTGGTGTAGAGAACGCTGATCTTCTTAGTCCAATGCCTAAGAAATACATCAAGTCAATATCTGATGAGTCAATGACTGTCAGAAGAACATTTGATGCTCAAACAGTATCCTCTAACTCGATATCAATTACTCTTCCTGAGAATGAGCAGTTCTCTTCTATCACAAATGAGAACTACACTATAGTAGTATTAGCAGGATCTAATAGTTCATACGCTGTAGGTGCTGAGATACCTTTGAATACATCAGCATCTGGTGATATTGGTTATACAACATTTACATCATCTGAACAAACTACAATACAGGTAGAAAATCTAACTCAAATTACATCTGTAAAAGTCACTGCTACAATATCTAAAAATATTGCAACTAGAAAGACAAAGACTGAAAATCAGATGTTTGTGTTGAAGGTTAATAAAACTGTACAAAATTTAGATAAACAAAATTACAATCTTGTTTATTCAAATGTATATGGTACACGTATTGAAGATAGAGATATATCTCTAGGTGTATCAGATTGTTATAGATTACATGCAGTATATGAATCACTTGATGACTCTGATCCTGTATTACCTTCTGTGACTATTGTAGAACCAACTTTCTTTGCTACTGGAACTATTGTCACTGGATCAACTTCTAAAGCAAGAGCAAAAGTTATTGACTTTGCTTCTGGTAGTTTAAAACTATCATTAGTATATCTTGAAGGAACATTTGTTGCAGGTGAAACAATAAATGGTGTTAATAGTAGTGGTATTGCTATTAGTGCTATTATCAATGACTCTGCAGGATCAATCGTAGCAGGATCAAAAGTTGTGACTGACAACTATTACCTAGAGGTCAATCAAACTGGATTCTTATATGATATTTCTAAGATTATTAGGAAGAAAGGTGTAGCAGTTCCTCTTAGAAAATTAAAAATAGTTATTGACTACTACACACATTCTGCGACTGGAGATTACTTTGGAGGTCAATCATATCTTTCCACAGATTACAGTGATATTCCATTCTTTGAAACTAAATTCATGGCAGATTTCCTTGACTTTAGACCAGGCGTTAAGAACTTATACATTGGAACAGGAACAGTATCATCACCTGCATATGTGCAATCATCCACATTTGATTTTAACTCAAGAGTATTCAATGTAAGTGGTACTCCTACTGCTACAATTTTTGATATACCTAAAATCAAAACAAGTATGCGTTGTGATTTTGATTGGTATCTACCAAGAACTGATAAAGCATTTATATCACCTGACGGTGAGTTCCAAATTGTTAAAGGTAAGTCTGCAGAAGAACCACTAGAACCAGATGATTTAAAAGATGGTATGCTTTTAGCAGTCATCAATCATAAACCATATGGTTTTGATCCTGAGACCGATGTTGCAGTAGTAAGATCTGATAACAAACGTTATACCATGCGTGATATTGGTGGTATAGAACGTAGATTAGATCAAGTAGAATACTATACTTCGTTAAACTTATTAGAGACTGATACTTTTAATACCAAGATTATAGACGCAGATGGCAAAGACCGTCTTAAGAATGGTTTTATTGTAGATGATTTTTCAGATCACGGTAAGTCAGACACACAAAACGAAGACTTTAGTGCTGCATTAGATTTTAAACAAGGTTATGCAAGAGCATCTCATTACACTACAAACATAGGTCTTGAGATTAATGATTCATTATCTACTAACTATCAGCAGACTGGTCCTTTAATTACTTTACCATACACTGAACAAAAGATTATTGATCAACCATACGCATCAAGAGTTGAGAATATCAACCCATTCAACGTATTCACATACATTGGACGTATTGATCTAACTCCTGCATCTGATGACTGGTTAGATACACAGAGACTTCCTGTACAGGTGACACAAGTAGAAGGTGATTTCCAAGCAGTATCATCTGAACTTAGAGTTGATCAAAATGGTTTTGCTCCTATTCAATGGGGTGCATGGAGAGATCAGTGGACAACTGAAAGAGTTATTTCTTCTAGAACTACTAGAAACTCTCATTGGTTAGCAGAGGACGTTGGACGTTCACCTCATCCTGGTGTATGGGGTGGTCGTGGTATGCGTCGTGTTAATAGGACAACTACTATTGAAACAACAACTGGTCAAACAAGAAGAGGTGTTAGATCAAGAGTTATACCTAGAATTGATCGTAGATCACTAGGTGATAGTATAATTTCAACCACAACAATTCCTTGGATTCGTTCTAGAAACATTAAATTTGTAGTTGAAAGATTGAAACCAAGAACAAGAATGTATGCTTTCTTTGATGGAAGAAACATTGATCAATATATCACTCCTAAGATAGTTGAACTTATTAAAGATCCATCAACAGATAATCGTACAAACTCTACACCTTTTGTGATCGGTGAAACAGTAGTAGGTCAAACCTCTGGTGCAAGATTTAGAGTGGCAACACCTAATGCTACATTTGCATTTAATCCATATGATGATACTGTATTACCTTCATCTTATGCGTCCACAACTTCAATATTAAACATTGATTTAGCAGCGAGTGCAAACCAAGCAACTGGACAATTCTTTGGTAATTTCCAAGTAGGTGAGGTTATTATTGGAACATCTGGTGCTAAAGCAGTTGTTAAAGATCGTAGATTAGTTTCAGATCGTTTCGGTAAATTAAGAGGTTCATTCTTTATTCCTCCAACAAATGTACCTGGCAATCCAAGATGGAGAACTGGTACAAGAACAATGAGATTAACCACTGCTCAGGATGATTCAAGACTAGCAGGATCAGTAGATTCATCTGCTGAAGTAGAATACGAAGCAAAGGGAACTCTTAATAGAGTTCGTGAAAATGTTCTTGCTGTTAGAAACGCTGAAGTTGTTCGTGATACTGTCACACAAGATAGAACAGTTCGTTCTACTAGAACAGAAACAAGACAGATTGGATGGTATGACCCTCTCGCACAATCATTTATTGTAGATGAGACTGGCGGTGTATTCATAACATCTGTAGATGTTTACTTTAATACTAAAGATACAAACATTCCTGTTTCTATGCAAATCAGAACAATGGAAAATGGATATCCAACAACAAGTATCCTACCTTTCTCTGATGTGACGTTAGAACCTGCTGCTATTCAGATATCTGAAACAGGTGCTGTTGCAACTAAATTTACATTTAGAGCACCAGTTTATATCCCACAATCAATCGAGCATTGTTTTGTACTTCTATCTGACTCTAACTCATACAAGATTTGGATATCAAGGATGGGTGAGATTGATATAACAGGAGATAGAACGATATCGGAGCAACCATATGCAGGTGTTCTATTCAAATCACAGAACGCATCTACTTGGACTGCAGACCAATATGAAGATCTTAAATTTGCAATCTTTAGAGCACAATTTAATAATGGTGCAAGTAGCAAATTAGTATTGAATAACATTTCACTTGAAGAGGGAAATGGTGGTAAACTTAAATTAAGAAGAGATCCTATTCAAACATTCGTACCAGAAATTGTATTGAATATGAACTCACAGGTTGCGACTACTCCATATACAATAGGTGCACGTATCTATCAAAAGACATCATTAGCACAAGGTACAATCGCAGGTATCCTTGATACTACACAAGGTGTACAATTAACTATCAAAGATATTACAGGAACATTTGTACAAGGTACATCTTCTACAAATGGTATTGTATCATCAAAAACAACTGCAACAATAACAGTTGCTGCAACATCTGGTTTTGCAGTTGGAGATGAAATAACAGGAGGCACCTCAAGTGCTACTGCTACTATCACAGAGGTCACCAATAGCACAACTCTCAAGGTGAACTATGCATCTAAAGCATTTGCAAATAGTGAAACTATTACTGGAGATGGTGCAGGTGGTGGTACTGCAAGTCAACAAACAACTCTACCTAGTTCTGGTACAAACTTTGTTCCTTTAGGAGACGCAGTATCAAGTAGTGCTATACAACCTTCTTTCCCTGACGCAACACCAACATATGCTACAACACAGAGAAAAATAAAGGTACATCACAGTAATCATGCTATGCATGATCCATTAAATAATTTGACAATAGAAGGTGTAGAATCAGAAGTATCACCAACATACTTGACTGCATCTATATCAAATAGTGATACATCAGTTTCTGTTAATGACGCAACTGCATTCCATAAAATTATTAATGGTGCAGCGATAAGTGCAAGTAATCCTGGCTACGCTAGAATCTATAATAATACACAGGGTCTAGCAGCAACATTTGCTGAAATTGTATCCTATAGTGCAATTAGCACAGATGGTAAAACAATAACTGTTCATGAAAGAGGATTAAATGGTACAACTGCAAGATCACATGCTGATGAAACAGTTATAGAATGTTATAATCTTGATGGTATTCCTTTAACAGAAATCAATAAGACACATACTGGTATTCAGAATCCTACTCTTGACAGTTATGAAATCACCACAAGTTCTATCGCTAGATTAGGTATTGTAGGTGGTGGAATAAACACAGTATCAACACAAAATATTCAATATGAGATATTAGTTCCTCAGATAGAAAGGATGCTACTTCCTAAGACTAATTTGACTGCTAGGATTAACACTATTAGTGGTACATCAATTAATGATGGTCAACAAGTCCTTGAAGCATCGTTCTCTAATGATGGTGTATTTAGTGATATCATCTTAAGTGAGGATAATCCATTACTAGCACCTGCTCTAATATGCTCAGGCATTAATGAATCATCTGAACTCAGTGGTGCTAAGTCATTTAGAATGGATCTAACAATGACTAGCGATGTACAAACTTTATCACCTGTCATTGATACTGATAGAATGTCAATCACATGCGTATCTAACAGAATCAATAAACCAACAAATACAAATAGTGCTAAATTATCTGTTGGTGATGAGCATGATGCAGTTTATATCACTCGTGTTGCGAACCTTGTAAATCCATCAGGATCTATCAAGATATTCTTCAGTGGATACCGTCCAACAGGCAGTGAAATTAGGTTGCTATATAGAGTACGTCCAGTTGGATCAACTGATCCAATTGAAAAGTTAGGTTATGAATTCTTCCCTACTGATACTGCAAAAATTCCTGCAACATCAGAAAGAGAATTATTCTTTGAATATGAATATGAAGTATCTGGACTAAGTTTTGACCAGTATCAAATCAAAGTTATATTCATATCACCTAATCAGGCATACTCACCTATCATAAAAGACTTTAGAGCAATCGCACTTGCAGTATGAGCCAAATCCCAGTCCAAGACGCAGAGAAATGGTTTAGAGATTCATCCAATGGATCTCTATCATGTGCAGATGAAGATACTTATCAAAAGTATATGCGAGCACATAAAGCAGAAGAAGTTAAGAAACAACAATTTGAAGCTTTACAAAATGATGTTTCTTTGCTAAAATCTGATATGAGTGAGATAAAATCTTTACTTAAAAAGTTAGCTAACTAAATTATGACTGATAGTACAATGGAAAAGGTTTCTCAAACTGAAATGATCAAACAGTTTAGAGACAGATATGCAAAATGCATAGAAGAAAACAAAGCACTTGCCAATAAAATTCGAGAGAATGAGGCAACAGCACTAAAACTTCAAGGTGCTCTGGAAGCATTGGAGTATTACAATCCACCAGAAGTGGAAGAAGTCCCTCCAACAGAAACTGAAACAGAAACTGAGGGAACGTAAGTTCCCTTCTTTTTTGAGCATAAATAACTTGGAAGCATGTTATAGTTAAGTCCTATTTAAAATGGCAAATAGATTACAATTAAGAAGAGGGGGTGCTCAGGAATGGGCAAACGCAAACCCAACACTTGCTCAAGGTGAACTTGGGATTGAGTTAGATACAGGTCGATTTAAAATCGGTGATGGTGTTTCTGCATGGAATACCTTACGATATGAACGTCCAGTTGAATCAACCTCAAATACTGCCAACACTCTCGTGCAGAGAGATGCTGATGGTAATTTTTCTGCAGGTACTATAACTGCAACTATAATTGGTAATTCATCAACTGCTGCAAGACTTGCTTCAACTCGTCAAATACAAATATCTGGCGACTTAACTGCAACAGGAAACTTTGATGGTTCTCAAAACCTAAACCTTGCTTCTTCCTTAGAACTTATATCTACATTACCACATTATGATGGTACTGGAAGTGCTACTGGTACATACACAAAAGTTGTAGTAGATTCTAAAGGTAGAATAACAAACGCTTCATTCCCTTCAACTCTTGCTGATTATAACTTAAACGGAACTGTAGAGGGTTCATCTGCTCAACCATATGATCTTGACTTGGTTGCTATAGCAGGACTTACTACTACTGGTATCATATCAAGAACCAGTGGTGGAAACATGGCGACCAGAACAATCACTGGTACTCCTGCAAGAATTTCAGTATCTAATGGTAATGGTGTTTCTGGAAACCCAACGTTAGATCTTATCACAACTGCTGTAGTAGCAGGTGATTACAATACAGAGTCATTAACATCTGTCAGTTCTACAGGTTCTAACTCAGAACCATTTGGTACAGAAACTGTAAACGCTACAAAATTTACAGTCGATGCACATGGTAGATTAACCTCTGCCACAAATGTACCTATTGCCACAGCACAAGAGGGTACAACTGCTGCAGATTATAATAATGCAACAGCATATACTAGATACGCAATCATCAAAAATGCAAGTAAAGTATATCAGGCATTCCAAGATATAAGTGCAGGTCAAGGTGCTCCTACTCATGGTTCTGGAGATGCAGGTGGATGGAGATTCCTTGGTGCTGAAACTACAGAACAAAAAGGTCTTGCATCTTTTGCACAAGAAGATTTTGATGTATCATCAGGACATGTAACTATTGCATCTGCAGGTGTAGACAATACACAATTACAAAACAATCGTATATCTTTTGCTGATGGTAATTCTGTTGAACATTTTGAATTAGATCAAGAGTTAACCGCAACAACTGGATATAGAGGACTTACTGGAGTAAATTATCTAAATGTAAAAAATACGTCAGGTGGTTTATTATTTGCTGCAAATAATACAGGTGATAGTGGCAACGGTGAAGTTGATATTAATGTAAAAACTTTAATAAGTGATCCCGATGTTGTGTTTGATGGTGCTACTGCACAAACAATAGACAAAACTGGTGATGGTAATCTAATAATTCAAACAACTCAAAGTTCTAGTTCTGCTAGATCCTTGAGCATATCAGCAACTAACTCAGGTTCTGGAACCAGTACAGTTAGTATTACTGCTGAAGATGTTGTAGACATCCAAGCATCTGACGCATCAACTGGTAAGGTTCATGTAGAAAACATGAGGATACAAGGAGATCACCTTGCATCAACTGGTACACTTAAACTTGATCCTGGTGATGATAGAGCAATCACAGGTCTTGTACAAATTTTAGGAAACTTACAAGTAGATGGAACAACTACAACAGTTAATAGTACAACTACGACAGTGGATGACCCAGTATTTACCTTGGGTGGCGACACTGCTCCTACTACTGACGATAATAAAGATAGGGGAATTGAGTTCAGATATTTTGACTCTCAAGCAAGACTTGGATTCTTCGGTTACGACGATTCGTATGCAGATCTCGCAGGACACACAGGAGGGTTTGCGTTCTTACACAATGCCTCACAAAGTTCCGCAGAGATTTTTACAGGAACTGACTCAGGAATCCGTGCGGGTAACTTAAAACTTACAAGTAATACTAACTCAACATCTAATACTACAGGAGATTTGGTAGTTGCAGGTGGTGTTGGAATTACACAAGATGTTAATGTTGGTGGATTATTAGATGTAGATGGTACATTCCGTGCTAATTCTACAAGTAGATTTGATGATAATATTGTATTCCAAGGTGCATCTAAAACTTTAGAACTTAAGAATGGTTCTGGCACAACTAAGACTACATTCCATACCACAACAGGTAATGCTGAAATTGGTGGAATACTTACAGTCACTGGTAATATAGATTCTAATAGTGATGTTGCTGTAGCAGGAGATGTACATCTAGAAAGCACAAATGATATTACTACTGCCAAGAACGGAACATCTGGTGCTTGGGAAATTCAATCAAATGATTATGGTGCACTTAGACTTGATGGTGGTTTCTATGTAGCAGGATCTGGTCTGATTGATGGTACATTGCATGTTAATGGTCCTATCGAAGTTAAGGATAGTGCGACAGAGACTGAATCTAGATTGAACTGGTTGAGAGTAAGATACAGAGGTCGTTTTGGTGATACATATCAGGCATCTCCTTCCTATGCATCTCACAACTTCTCCACGATAAAGGCACATGGTGGTGCAGGTATTATGAAATCCTTGTACGTTGGTGCTACAGGGTCAGGAGAGAGATTCTCAGTTGGTAAGTTGAACAGTGGTGATACAGAGAAGTTTAGTGTTATCGGTGCAACTGGTAATACAGATATTCAAGGTACACTAACAGTTGCAGGTGAGACAAATATAAATGATAGTCTTATAGTTAATGCTTCTAACGAATCATTCCATATTCAAAATGGATCAGGAGTCAATAAATTTACAGTTGATACAGATAATGGTAATACTATAATTGAAGGTACAGTTAATATTAATGGTGTTGTTGATATTGATGCTGATTTCGCAGTTAGAAACGGAACGACTGATAAGTTCTTTGTTGATAATGTGACTGGTAATACTAATATTGAAGGTACGCTGACTGCTGATGGACACACTGAGTTAAACTCTACACTTAACGTAGATAACAATACAACTCTTGGTGGTACACTGACTGTTGCTAACAACACAGAAATCAATGGCACTTTAGATGTCGATGCAAACTTTGCAGTTAGATCAGGTACAACTGATAAGATGACTGTTGCATCTTCTACAGGTAATATTGCAACTGATGGTACTCTAGTTGTTGCAGGTCAAACAACTATCAATGACTCTCTAATTATTCAAAGCAATAGTGAGGTAGTTAATGTAAACAATGGATCTGGTGTCACTAAGTTTAGTATTGATACTGATAATGGTAATACTAATATTATCGGTACATTGACAGTTGGTGATGCAACTCAGATCAATGATACTTTCCAGACATCTGGTGTCAACACATTCACCAATAATACAGAACAAACTCTTACAGGATCATATGCTGCTGATGGTGCTATAAGATTGACTGGTGGTGCAGGTATCGGTAAAAACTTAGCAGTTGGTGGCGGGCTTAGGGTGTATGGTGGCACTGAATTAACAGGTGCTCTCGATCTCAATAGTAGTGCAAATATATCAGGTTCAACAGTTATTGAAAACCAATTAATTGTTAAGGCAGATAATAAAGTATTTAAAATACAGAATGCAAGTGCTGCAGATAAGTTTGTAGTAGATACAGATAATGGTAATACTGAGACACAAGGAACATTAACGGTTCAAGGAGATATAATCGGTAGTTCTGATCTAGTTGTCACAGGTAATCTTACGGTTAATGGTACAACTTCTACTGTTAACTCAACAACCGTCACAATTGATGATCCAGTATTTACTCTTGGTGGTGATACTGCTCCTGCATCAAACGATGGTAAAGACAGAGGTATCGAGTTTAGATATTTTGATTCCCAAGCAAGATTAGGATTCTTTGGATTTGATAGATCAACTAACGAATTTGCTTTCTTAACTGCTGCTACTAATAATAGTGAAGTATTTTCTGGAACTGATGGTGCTTTGAGAATTGGTTCTTTAAATGTCACTGGTGCAGGTACATCTGTTGATATTGATAATAACTTAAATGTTGATGGTACAGCAACAGTTGATGGTCAAATAATTTCTCAACTTCCTCAAGGTGTAGCACCATTTGTAGTAGCATCTTCAACCAAAGTTAATAATCTTAACGCAGATCTACTTGATGGATTGACCACAAGTTCTACAGATACAACTGGTAATAGTGTTGTAGTTAGATCATCTGGTAGTTTCTCTGCTGATCAAATTACAGTATCAAGTTCTGCAGGTGCTTCAGCAGGTATCTTAGGAAACGCATCAACTGCTGATGCATGGAAGACTGCTAGAACATTGACCATTGATGGTGTTGTAGATGGTTCAGTATCAATTAACGGTGCTTCTGATCCAACACTCTCAGTCACATTTAATGATGGAGATATTACTGCACTTGCTGCACAATCTGGCACAGGATACATGGTCAGAACTGCTACGAACACATATGCTCATCGTACGTTCCAAGTCACAGCATCCTCTGGTATTACACTAACAAATGCTGATGGTATATCTGGTAATACTACAATCAACGTAGCATCTGCAAGTACAAACGCTGCAAATAACTTAGTAATACGTGATGGATCTGGTAATTTTGCATCTAATCAAATTACTTCTAAGTTAGTCGCACAGAATATTCAAGTTGGTGTCGCAGGAGCAAATGAGATTGATACATCATCTGGTAATTTAACACTTGATTCTGCAGGTGGAACTGTAAATGTAGATGATATATTAACTGTTCAAGGAACTACAACACTTAATGATGACTTAACTCTTGTATCAGCAAGTGGTGGTAATATAGTATTTGATAAATCAGATAACGCATTACTGTTTGGTGATAACGTTGCTGTTAAACTTGGTGCAGGAACTGACGCAGTTATTGAATCTGATGGCACTAATACTCTTTATAAGTCAACAGGAACATCTAAACAAATAATTCAAACAGCACAACTTGAGGTCAAGAGTCAAAATGGCACTTCATTTGGACTAATTGTTGATGCTGATGGGGCAGTCACTTTAGGATATAATGGAACTGCTACATTTGTCACTTCAGCAACAGGTGCAACTCTAACAGGTGATCTATTATCAGATTCTAATAATACAAGAAGCATTGGTTCAACCTCCAACAAATATGCTAACGTACACTCAACAACCTTTACAGGTAATCTAACAGGTAATGTCACTGGTACAGTATCCAGTATTACTAACCATGATACAGATTCTCTTGCTGAAGGATCTAACAATCTATACTTCACAAATGAGAGAGTTGATGATAGAGTTGATGCTCTTATAACTGCAGGTACAGGTTTAACTAAGACTTATGATGATGCTGCAGGAACTTATACATTAGCATTTGCATTCTCTGAGTTTGATAGTGATAGTATTGTAGAAGGATCATCCAATCTCTTTACAACTGCTGCTAGAACTAGAGGACACTTTACATATGGCACAGGTATTAAATTAACCTCTGCTGATTTGGCGATTGACTTTACTGAGTTTGACTCTGACAACGTTGTAGAAGGAACAACTAATCTATTCACAACTGCTGCTAGAACAAGATCACACTTCTCTTATGGTACAGGTATTCAGCATGATGGATCAGGAAGTCTATCTGTCACTCAATCAGATATTAATACTGATAATGTCACTGAAGGATCTACAAATCTCTTTACTACTGCTTCTAGAACTAGAGGACACTTCTCTTATGGCACAGGTATTGAACATGATGGATCAGGAACTTTATCTGTAACTCAATCTGAGATTAATACAGATAATGTTACCGAGGGTTCAACAAACCTATTCACAACTGCTGCTAGAACTAGAGGACACTTTACATATGGCACAGGTAT
>CETK01024726.1_pt1 | contig 12976 bp, 32 predicted proteins | sample 361431 | NCBI WGS metagenome assembly CETK01 (sample SAMEA2622452, study PRJEB7988) | marine metagenome | biome: marine biome (ENVO:00000447); feature: surface water layer (ENVO:00002042); material: "saline water (ENVO:00002010), including plankton (ENVO:xxxxxxxx)" | depth 5 m | reverse complement strand
TATTTTTTGGATAGATGTTCGTCTAATGCTTGTTGACTCATTGCTTAGTACTTATCAATCGCCTTCTCCTGGTTCTCTACTTAAAAAATCTCCTTTTTTTCCTTCATATCCCATTTCTGGATTGAAACTATCTGCATCCGGCAAAGGATCTTTTTGTTCTGTAATATTAGGCCATTGCTCTGATAATTCTGTGTTTAATGCTAACCATTCCTCTAAATATGGAGTCATTTCTGTATCAGGAAATATTGCTCCAGCAGGGCATTCTGGCTCACACACACCACAGTCGATACATTCGTCTGGCTTAATAACAAGAGTATTTTCTCCTTCGTAAAAACAATCTACAGGACAAACAGCAACACAGTCGGTATATTTGCATTTAACACATGCATCACCTACTATGTATGTCATCAGTTAGTATCATTTCAATCATTTTATTTTTAGTGAACCTTCTGTCTAATTCTATTCCAAATTTTTCTTCTGCTAATTCTACTAGATCATTTTTTGTTAACTTTTGTAAATTTTTATTATCAAGTTTTTTTATGTCCACTATATTATTTTGTGGTTTTATTACTAATGTGCTAGTGGGTGTGGCATCTTTAAACACGTCATTCATTCAAATACTCCTAATATCATTTTAGCTTCTTCACTCATATTCCATGGTCCAAAAGGTGGATCAAATGTAGTTATTACATCAACTGATTCTACTTCTTCAACGGCAATTGTAGCGTCATGTATATCTTTGACAATATCATCTGCCGCTGGACAAAATGCACTGGTTAAAGTATGTGTAACTGTAACTTTTGGTAAATGTTCAATGTTTACATCATATATAAGTCCTAAGTCAAATACATTTATACTTATTTCAGGATCGTAAACATCCTTAAGATTTTCTATTATTTTATCTTTTGTTTCCATTACATGCCACTAATTTAAAAGTAAGCATGTCTTCTTGACTTCTAAACCAACATTCATATCCATTTCGATATTGGTCGTAACGAAATCCACCATACTTACTACCAAACAGTTCTTCTAAAAATCTATGAAATCCATTTGGTTTTTTGTATCTACTGCTTTTAATAAAAACTGTGCAATAGTATCTGTCGTTTTGTGTCCAATTTGCACACCATTCTAAATCATGCGTTGTGATAGATGGCACTGTTTGCTCCATGTTCTGCACATTCGCAACTAACAACAAAACATCTATTGTCAGTCATATCTTTTACTAGCTTGTCAGCAAACTTGCAGGCGTGTTCTGCAAACTTTTCTACTCCAACACCATCTAAAACAGTTAGTTCAGCTAGCCCTTTTTCTTCTAAATCTTTAAATGTATCCATGTGCGGATCAGTTTGATCTAAAACAATTTTATGATCGAAACTGTCTTCTAACCATGCTTTGAGTGGCTTTAGTCCACCAAAGTCTACAACCCAATTGCGTTCATCTAAATGTTCGCAACCAAATGTAAATTTAAATTGTAAACTATAACCATGTAAAAATTTACAATGACTGTGTGCATTTGGTTGTCTAAAACAAGCACTAAGACCTATATTGTGTCCATATGTTTTTGTACTAAAATATTTAGGCATATATCCTCCTATCATTTGTATTCATATTAGCATAAATTTGAGAATATGCAACCTGAATTGCTTTGGCTTGGTAATAGCTATCTTTCAATGCATTGTGCAAATCTGTTTGCATATCTTTTCTAGGATCTCTAGAAAGTAAACTAATAAGTGTTCTTCCATCTCTTACTTGCCAAAAGTTCCAAGGAATTGGTGTAGCCATTTGACGATACAGGTCTTCAACCATAGTAACATCAAAACCATATCCATGACCCCATAATACATCAACACCTACCATCCACTTGGTCAAGTGGTTTAGAAAGTGTACCAGCCCGACTCTATCTTCTTCTCCAAAGGCTTCTTCCCTTATGTGGGGGTCTTGTTTAGCCCACCAATTCAATGTATCTTGGTTTACAGTTCTACCAAGACGATCCTGTTCATCAATATTTAATTTAAAGTAAAAATCACTGTGAGGTTCTTTGTCACTGTAAGGATCAAACTTTACACCACCAATTGTAGTGACTGTGGCTTGTGGACACGTATCAAACGTTTCCAAATCTATCATTGCGTGTATTGTCATGCTAACTCTTTTAAAACTTTTGCTATTTTATCAATTAACCATTTTTCTTCAACACTTGGTATCCAACTTTCTTTAGGTACTAGTGTGTCAAATGTCTCCCACATTGCGTCTTGTTCATTCATTTTCATTTTCCCATTGATTATAACAATCTGAAAATCCCATGTTCATTGGAGAGTACTCACTTACATTTTCTTCTTGCCATTTGTGAATTTCTTCCCACTGTGCTTCTGTAAGTTCTGAAAGATCTTCAATTTCATAGTGTTCTAGGATCTGTGTTTGTACACGATCATATACATCATTTTCAATTTGCTCTTCGTGTTTGTGCATTCTGTGCCATTCAAAACTCATTATCCTCTCCTCATTTTTGCAATATCAACTGCATCTTCTTTTTTGTCTGCAAACACAGGAACCATATTGCTTTTGTGCATTGTAGCTATTCCCAATAATTGTCTCTCGCCCGAGTAAACCTGTCGTTCTTTGGGTCCTGTACTTCCTCCAGGTATAATATCGCTAGTAGGCAAACCTGTCCTATTAGTGCTATAATCAGGCTTAGATAAAATAGAAACGTTAGCATTTTTTTCCTTGTTTTTAGCTATCTGCTCTGGATGAGCATTCATTTTACGTAACCACTTATCATGTTTGGCTTCAGCTTCTAACATCTTTTTTGTTTTGTTTTTAGCTTTACGTTTCTTATAGCTAGTTGTGGTCATATACGGACCAACCAAGTGCATACTCATAATAATTACCTCTTTAGTTTAGTAATTGATAACGAATTCGAAATTGTTTTCTTTGACCTATATAAGAATTTTGACCAACTGCACTGTTTACAACAACTGCAAGATGATGACCATTTACATTATAAGTCAAACGATATTCATTAACTATGTTTGATTGTACATTCTGATATTGAGTTGTGCAACGATATTCTGACCTATAGCCTACAATTTGTTGACTGCTATTGCCTTTCTTCTTTTCAGCACTAGTCATTGCTCCGACCAATGCACCAAATCCTGCACCATTATCTTTTCCTGTAATGGCTTTGCCTAGAATTCCACCTATGATAGCACCTGCTAATACATCTCCACCTGTTGCACCACTTTGTCCATTTTGCACTGTGCCGTACACAGGAACCTCTACAGTACCACAAACTTGTTGCGGTTTTCTTGAAGTTACTTTTGTATATATAGGTTCTATTCTAATTAATTCACCTGTTGTGGTAATATTACCTGCATGAGCTAAACTGCTCAAAAATCCAAGCACTGCTACTAATACAGTTACATGGAAGGCTTTTTCAAAAAATTGCATGCTTCTTCATCCTTTCTTAGCCATAATTGAAAAAATTGTTCAGGAGTGACTTCTACGTCTTTCCAGTCAAATCTCTCCTTTTGATTATCATAATAATCATCCCAAAAAATAATAGTATCTTTAGCTTCTTCGTACGTCATAATCAAACCTAATTTTACTATAAGTTAACACTAATTGTATTTAATGTCAACCTTATTAATCGTCCCTTTTACCTGTGCCATAATCAATAGTTACAGGAAACCTAGGAACACCATCATTGCTTAATTCAAAATATCTACAAGTTGCCCAGTCTATATTTGGGTTTTCTAACAGTTCCTTTAACTTAGCTTGCGAGCCTCTAATACCACTACTAAATGTAGTACCGTCTGCCATCTTAAGAGTAAGTCTTTTAGCATATCCTGCCCAATTACCTTGCCCTTCGTGTACTTGTACAACTTCATATTCTTCAGTTATGAACTCTTTTCTCTTCAACAAGCCTTTGCTTCTTTTGTTTTCATACACTGTGTCCTGTCTAACCATTTGACCTTCATAGCCAGCAGTTGTATACTCACCATACATAACATCTATTTCTTCAGTTGTTTCACATATTGCTGAAGCAACCAAATGAATGCCAACTGCTTTTTTGTTTACAAGATGTACATTCTTTTGTATCCAGTTGTATCTCTGCATAAAAGTCATGTTTGGATTAGCACTGTCAAACATATCATATATGTGATACTGTACAAGCTCTTTGCTTTCTGCTAATTCATCAGCACCTAAGTTAACAGTTTTTCTTACTAAACTTGTTATCTTTTGAAAGTTATCTTTAAGTTCATGATTGTAAAGTTCACCATCTAATGTTACTGTTGGGTGGTCTTTAACAAAGTCTGCTAGTGCTTCAGCTATATGAGGCACTGCAACAATCTCTTTATTGCTTCTACTGTACAAGCCTCTTGTATTAACAACCATTCTAATACCATCTAGTTTAGGCTGTGTAATACCACTTGTTACAGGAGTCTTTGTAAAATCATGTGCTAGCATTGGCTTGAAAGCAGTATAGCTATCAATGTCATTTGCATCCACAAAATAGTCTTTGTCAACGTTTTTAGTCCATTCAGCTTGTGCTTCAAACTCTGCTTGTGTTTTAGCAGTAGTAGCATTGCTTCTGCCAACGTTTTTAGCTTCTGTAAAGTTCCATGCTGAGGTCACTTTCTGACCATCAACTAGTCCTGATATAGTTCTTATACCCGCTTCGTTGTCGTTGTTAAAGCCAACTTCCATCATCCAAACACGGACTTTGCCTTTGCTATCTCTTTTGTATAACGGGTCTAAACTAACTATATTCTGCATATATCACTCCTTAATTGTTATATACAGTATAGCACCAAGATATCTTATTGTCAACCTTTTTCATCCAAAAAAATAGGGCCACTAGGACCCTATTTTTGATTTATATATTTGCTATTATGCAAACATTTTAGCTCTTGAACCGTTTACATCACGGGCAGTAATGCCATATCGTGTTGCACCAGTAGTTGCGACATCAGTCTTTACATTAAGTCCAGCTGATTTCATTTCGCTAATTCTAGCAGGAAGTTGCTGAATGCCAAATCTTGCTTTAGCGTCTTTCGCAGTAAGAGTTTTGCCAGTACCTCTTAGATAATTTTCCAAGAAAGTCTTCTGGTTAGTTTTAATTGTAGTAAAAGCCATATATGCCTCCAGTTAAGTTGTGCTTAGAACTTACTCCTAAGCAATAAACACAGTATACATTATTATAAGTGCTTGTCAACCTTTTTTAGAGAAAAATTGTATAAAATAAAACTGTTAGTATAATACCTTTGAAAAATGATATCCAAAGCAATTGATATGCACTAAGATTATATTGTTCTTGCCACCATCTTATTTTTGACTTTTGCCATTCAACAAATTTTTTCATATGTATCCTATCCAATGTGTACAATCGTCACAAGGGTCATCAACCCATTCAGATTGCCATAATAATTGATCTTCGTAATTCACATATTATTTAATGGTAAATACTGGTATAGATATATACATACATAAGTATAGTCAAACTCAAAGGAGATAGACATGGCACAACCAGATGATAAAGGTAAATTAGAGGTTGCAGTTCGTATTTTGGGAAATGAACTAGTAGCACTAAAAATGGAAGTAGATGACTTCAAAATGAAATGGTTAGTATATGGTGTAATCACTATAGTAGCACTTGCTTGGGCAGGTGGAACATACGGACCTCCACTTATTAACATGATGGGGAATTAAATGGGAAAGAAAAAATCAAGAACGCAATACACCAGTAAAGGAATAGTTGGTAGTCCTATGCGTAGTAGACTTAGACACTTTGAAGAAGGTTATGAAAGTCAAAGAATAATAAATCAATTAATTGCATTCAATGCAGGCAAAAATGTAATGCTAACAATCGCCAATCCAAATAAAAATGAAACTAATAAACCTTTTATAAGGGTACCAGCTCATACAGTTTGGAGAGGTGGAAAACGTTGATCTTTTATTTTTATTTGTTACTTGTAAAACATGCAATAGCAGATCTATGGCTACAAAGTAGATTTAATAATAAACCTCAATATGGTGAAAAAGAACAATTATTCAAGCCCAAGTTATGGTTGCATAGTTTGGATCATGCTGTTCTCACTGCTGGTATTACATTAATCTTTGCAGGTTTGTATTGGGCAGTTTTAATTGCTATTTTAGATTTTGTGTTGCACAGTATTATAGACTATTCAAAACGCATATACACTTTAAAATATAAAATAAATCATAATCAAAATAAGTTTTGGAAAATACAAGCCATAGATCAAATAGCACATTTTAGTTGTTATCTTTTATATGTAATTATGGTGTATTAGCTTGTCCGCCCATACCACTGTGGAAAGCACAATAGTAATATAAAGTAGGCGCACCACTAGCAACTGTGATCTGTGTATAAGCACCCGCATTTCCTGGTGTGCCATTGTAAGTAACACCCGTTGTATATTCACTGCCACCACCATGTGTACCGTTTGCAGTAGTGCTAAACCTAAATGGGTGGTTACTGTTTGAACCGTCACTTTGGTCAAATCTGTAACTTGAACCTTCGTTTAGTGTAAGTGTTGGACTAGCACCTGACAATCCAGCAATATAATACTTGTTACCAGTACCGTATCCGTTTGTACCAGTAGCAACTGTGACTGTATAGGTTGTACCACTGAATCCACCACCTCCGCCTTCATCTGAGTATGTGAATCCTGTATGATCAAATTTACCTGGATTACTGCCTGATGCATATGTATAGCTTTTCCAATTTGATACCCAAGTAGCCCATGCCGCTTTCGCCGCAGGTCTATCTGCTTTAGGTGTGCTTCTAGCTATGCCGTTTGCATCTCTAGGAGTGACTGGTTGTGTAAGTGTTTCACTGAGTGTTCCCATACAACTATTTATTCTTCTTCTTAGCTAATGCCTGTTCTATAGCATCTGCTAATTCTTGATCCTGTCTTTGCAGTTCTTCTTGTATGGGATCAACTTTGGGTTTCATTTTAGCTCTTAGATCACTCATTTCTTTGGCTCTTGCTTTTGCTTTTTCATTGTCTTCTCGTTCATCATTTCGTTGGCTTTGCGATAACGTTGATCCTTCTCGTATGCCTGTTGTGGGGTCATTACCTTTGTCTGGGAAGAGGTTGAATGGTTTTTTATCGTGAATCCCTTGTGTGGGAAAAAGTCTTTCCTGTGTACTTTTCGCTTCTCTGATCCGTCGTCGAAGATCACGTATTCGCTGTTCCAGTCTATCTATTTCACTCCAGTCAGTTCTAGGTGGTGTAATCATTTTATTGATACATGCTAGCATATTAATATTTATTTGCTCTTCTTACGCCTAGGGCTTTTTTTGCTGGATATAAATCAATACTGACAGCATTGTTTTGGTTACCACCTAATATACGATAGTATTCTTTACCATCTTTTTGAATTGAACTTAGATAGAAACCAACATGTCCTTTCCAGTCACTGTTGCCTCTCGGAAATATAACCAAATCTCCTGCCATTGGTATATCTACTTGGATTCCCCAATTTAAAAAACTTCTAGCCATTAGTGGGGCATCATGATTGATATCATGTAGATTTTCCATATCACTTTCTTTTAATACTGCATTTACAAATGCCGCACACCATTCTGTCCAACGTGGGTCGACTCCTACATATTTTTTAAGTACAGTTCTATTTTGGTATTCATTGAGTCCAATATATTCTACTGCTTGATGTATATGTTTTGGGGGATTTTTAACTGCTTCACCGTCTACAATTATTGTTTCACAACTAAGTAGCAATAGGGTTAACAAGCAACAAACAATTAATTTATATATACTTTTTTCCTTATATAACACAAAACCTCCACTTGGGAGGTTTTGCTTTATATTACTTATATGATCTTGTCAGTATATTCTTGTCTAATCACTGTTTTGTTTAAGTTTTGGGCCAGCAACTATTTCTCCATTATTGAGAATTTTAAGCAATTTTAATTCAATCATACTGTCCAGTGTAGATGCAATTCCGTTCATTTTTCCTTGTCTATATCCTAGCCATGTACAAAATAAACATATTGCAACTGCGATATGACCTTCATAACCTGCAAACATTGCTAACTCCTATTTTTGTTATATACTTAATATAGTATACTTATAGTAAAAAGTCAAGAGCTTAGAAGCTAAAACTCATAGTTAATTTTGGTGAAATATCTCCTAAGTCGATATCGTAGTTTGCACCAGCTTCTACATCCATGCCATTGATATCCCATGTGTATCCACCGCCAGCATTTTTGAGCATGTCGTCTTCGTCACCGTTTAAGTATGCTGATATTGCTCCACTTGAACTATCTAATTCATAAGCAAGTTTTTCAGTTGATTCTGAATATGTTACAGCCATGCCTGCACCAGACATATCTACTCGACCACCCAGTGTGTATTTTTCAGTAACTCTATCATAGTCACCTGCTACTGTCATACCAAATTCACCCACATCAGTTGAATATGATCCTGCAATAGCTTCGATATCACTTACGTCATTTTTCCAGTCGCCGAATTCTACTGCAACTGCGGCATTGCCCATACTAACGATAACACTTTCGTCCATTTTTGGATTTGCAATAGTGTGTTCGCCTTCGGCGCCAATCCAAATATCGCCCTGGTCTCCAACTGAAACAGTTGTTTCACCAAAACTAGTACCCATTTGCCATTCGTTAACTGTTAACGTATCACTATCAATTGCTTCCAATGAAATTCCTCCGAAAGCTATGTCATTGTGGTTAATTCCTATACCAAATGTTGTTTTTGCACCCCAGTCGTCTGATGCATTTTCTTTAATTTCTACTTCTACTTTTCCTCCAACAGTTGGGCCAACAGGTGCAGTTGTTTCTGCAACAGCCATAGTGCTAAAAGCTGTAGCTAATAGAATAGCTAGTAAACGAGTCATAATAATTTCCTTGTATATAAAAAAACAACCAAACGCTATCTACGAGGTTGTCTGCTGTATTTACTTTATTTTCCTTATTATCGACCACATATTATATAGATTATACTAATTTGTGGTTTTTGTGCAACTATTCTGTTCCTAGGTCAGTTGCCAACCCGACAGCATTATGCCGCTAAGGCGTAATCTGAAGGTGCAAAGTTATCGTTTGCATTTAGTTTAAATGACCTATTACGCAGTCATCCGGTAAACTCCACTTCACTAGTACACCTGTCGATCCTATTTCGCCCCCATAAAAAGACTCTCGTCTAAAAGTGTTTTGGTGGAGGCGCCGGGTACCGCCCCCGGGTCCAGTATGTGTTCACGTTGCTTCAACGTTTACGAAATATTTATAACAGTATTATTTGATAATGTCAACTTTTATTTGTTCTCTGTATTGTTTTTGTTCTTTTGCATTTTGCAATCCAAATTCAAAATCAAATTCTTGCTGACATTTTGGACATGAATAATATGTTTGATTATCATATGATGTTTCACATTTTGCACATTCAACTATCACTTTTCAATTCTTTTTTGATATGCTTCTTCGAAGCCATCAATTCCATATACTGTTCTTTCATTGTTACCCCATAATCTTCTGAAGTATCTATCATAACAGGAAAGAATTGTTTCATCACTTACATTATATAAATGTCCTTTGGTTAACCAAAATATTCTGCATGCTTCTTTAAAATCTATATTCATTGTTATTAATTCTAATTGGCACAGGTGGGAGGAATCGAACCCCCGTCTTCAGTTTTGGAGACTGACGTGTTACCATTACACTACACCCATAAAATTAAAAGTTTAAGTAATTCGTTACTTTACTTTTTGCACTCCGATCGATACCAGTATTCCATTGTTGCTCAGGATTTATCTTCCACATAAATTCTTCTGTGTATGGAAAGTTGCACCAACTACTAGCACCGTTTGTTCTACTACCCAATAATTCACTTTCTAACTGTCCAGCTCCCCAACTTGAACTACCAATAATAATTCTGTAGTATTGCGGAAATCTATTTTCGTTCAATGTAGTAATAATTGCCTTATCTCTAGTGACACATAAATTTTCATTTATCTTTGTACTCTGAGCAAGCATAATATCTCTTGTGTGCAATACATAACATTGATTTGTTTCCACTGGTCCGCCATAATAGATATCAGCTTGAATGCCTAATTGTATACTTTTACGCAATCTTACTGAAACTCGGTTGTCTAATTTTTTATTAATGATCCAACCTTTAGCACCATCGCCGTCATGATTCTCTACATATATTACACTTTGATTGAAATTTGAATCTCCAAGTGTTGGCAAGCTACATAAAAATTGTTTCTTCATATTCATTTTTGTTTTCCAAAATCAATATCCATATTAACATCACTATGTGCTAGCGAGCGTGCCAATGCTTTAATATCATCAAGTAAAAAATTACATCTTACACTATCAAATTCGCCAGTCTTTTTGAAGCGTTCTCTATGAAGTTGTAATGCCTTTTCATGTAGCACTGCACATCTCTTATAATATTCTTCAACACTATGACTCATAATAATATCCATCTAATCTTTTCAATATTGTACACGTATTTAACTCTAATGTCAATAAATACTTGCACGGAGAGAGTGAATGGAAACAGAAATAATGAGTGCCTCTGGTGTGGGCTTAGAGATCACCAATTTGCTAATGCCCTTTATCAGTGCATTGCTACTTCTTGTCATTACATTATGGTTTAAAGACTTTGCTACTAAGATAGCAAAAGGTATGGCTTTCAAAATGAACAAAAGTTTTAACGAAGGCGACACAGTAATACTAGATGGACAAGATGCACTTATTGTAAAAATAGGATTAAGTGAAACTGTATTTGGTGTATACAGTGAAAAAGGATATACTTGGCGTTATGTTCCAAACGAACGTATTCCTATGTTAAAATTAGAGAAAGTTATTAACAAAGATCTCCACTTAGATACTGAACAAGAGAAAGCTGAAAAACTACAAGGATTGATTGACAGAAATCAAGATGTAAAAATAAGTGCTAATAAGGACGCTATTGAGGAGATCAAAAATGGTAAACGTAAAAAAAGAGTTTAGTTATAGAACAGCAGAACATTTTGCAGAACTTAGTAATCTAGCATACCAAGAAGAAAAACAATTCAAAAAAACTGCCTCTGCTATGGGATATAAGAATATCAAATATTTTAATGTTGATGGTGCCCAAGCATATGGTATGGCAAAAGATGATTACATTGTGTTGGCGTTTAGGGGTACGGAACCTACACAGTTTAATGATATAAAAGCAGACTTAAATGCACTTCATGTTCGCAATGAATTAGGTGCGGGTAGAGTACACAAAGGATTCAAACGTGAAGTAGATGATATTTGGGAACAAATAGAAGCATGGATAACCAAACGTAAGTTTACACAAGCCTATACCTGCGGACACAGTTTAGGTGGTGCAATGAGCACCATTGCTTGTAGTAGACTACCAGAAGGTACAGTTTGTTACAATTATGGATCGCCTAGAGTTGGTACACCCGGTTGGGTAAAGGAGTTCAATAGTAGATTTTCATTGTATAGATTTGTAAACAACAATGATATAGTTCCAAGAGTTCCGTTTGCATTCATGTGGTACAAACACGCAGGTGAATTACACTATATTAATACATATGGAAAAATTAGAAATGCCAGTGCTTGGCAACGTATCAAAGATAGATTTAGAGGATACAGGGCCGCTTTTAGAAAACGTCAATGGTTTGACAGCATATACGACCACGGCATGCCCAACTATATTAAACGCATTAAAAATCAAACAGATAATATGATTATTCTTTAGATTGTAGGTTCGTACACTGAGCCATCATATTTACTACCAGTTGCATTAGGGCCTGTTTCTACACCATTATTACAAGCAAACACAACAACGCAAAGAAAAATTAATATCCATACTAATCCTCTTTTTGAATAATTTATAAACTTTTCAAATGTTACTTCTGCTTCCAGTTGTGCTTGTTCTCTAGGATTTAGGTCCATTTGTCATCTCCTTGAGCATAATATTCATTTGGTCAATTTGTGTTTCCATTTTTTCAAGTCTATTCTCAAGTTGATCTGTCGCTATAAACGTTAGCACACCTGCAACAATTAACATTGTCCAAAAAATTACAGTAAAATATTTGTTCATTACTTGTTACCTTCCTTGTTTTTCATTCTAACATGTCTTGTAGGTAATGTGTATTCATTTTTGCCTAAATTTACAAATGCAGGATTTCCGTCTAGCCATCTTTTGAGTTGGCATTCATTGTCAAAAAACATTTCCCATGCTGAACCATTTTCACTATTAAAAATATTATAGGTCATTCAGTTACTCCAAAACAAAATAGTATAGGTGTCATTTTACAATATCTTGCATATTCTTTATGTCCTACACTGAGATAGGTCATAGCCATAGGCACTCCCAATATCATAATAAACAGTATCAGGAATGCCCAGCCTAAACCTTTAGTTGTACAGTAGTTATCACTCATAGTTGTATCCAATCTATTTTACCAACATAGTGAGCATCTAGCATATCTCTATAATCCATGGCATCCCATTCATTGTCAAATATACGTGATACAACTCTATCTCTAAAATATCCAACTATTTTAATCATGTTAATCTGTTACCTCTTAGTGCAAATATCAAACCGCCTACCCATAGAAACACATGCAGATTATCATAAAGTATGACATCCCACAAGCTAGCAGGTTCACCAACCCAAATTACACCAGTCATTATACTACAAATTGTAATACCACTGAATCGTGTAATTATGTCGCCAATATCTTCCCACCATTTAATAAGTAAACCACCAACTATTAGACCAATTCCTCCGCCTACTTCACCATAGCTGGCAAACCACCAAACAATGTAAGGTAAATCAAAACTTTCTGCACCTTCAACTGTCACAGGAAATTTACTCAAACCTTGTTGTAAAAACACTATTGCTAATGGTATTCTCAGTAACCAATGACTGAGACAAAACTCAGGCAGTCGGTCACCCACTGT
>CETK01124395.1_pt1 | contig 12990 bp, 10 predicted proteins | sample 361431 | NCBI WGS metagenome assembly CETK01 (sample SAMEA2622452, study PRJEB7988) | marine metagenome | biome: marine biome (ENVO:00000447); feature: surface water layer (ENVO:00002042); material: "saline water (ENVO:00002010), including plankton (ENVO:xxxxxxxx)" | depth 5 m | reverse complement strand
GCGTTTTTTCGCCAACAACATGTCCATGGTGTCGTCAGTCTTGCGCCCCGCATCGAGAGTCAACTGCACCAGCCGTCTGGTTTCCGGCACCATAGTGGTTTCGCGTAATTGCATAGGATTCATCTCGCCCAGCCCTTTGAAGCGCTGCACCGTGGGATTAGCGCGCTTATTTTCTGCCGCGACCTTATCCAAGATGGCATTGCGTTCGGAATCGTCAAGCGCGTAATACACATCTTTAGCCACATCTATTCGATACAGCGGCGGCATCGCCACAAACACATGCCCAGCAGCTACAAGCGCGCGAAAATGTTTTACAAATAGCGCGCACAACAAAGTGGCTATATGCAAACCATCGGAGTCTGCATCCGCCAGAATGCAAATTTTGTTATAGCGCAAATTTGCTAAGTCGCTGGAAGCTGGGTCCACGCCGATAGCCAACGCGATATCATGCACCTCTTGGGACCCCAACACCTGGCTTGAATCGACCTCCCAAGTGTTAAGAATTTTTCCGCGCAATGGCAACACCGCCTGAAATTCGCGATCACGCGCCTGCTTGGCGCTGCCGCCCGCTGATTCCCCCTCGACTAGGAACAGTTCCGCGCTCTGGGCGTCTTGCCCGGAACAATCAGCCAATTTGCCAGGTAGCGCAGGCCCCGCTGTTACCCGTTTGCGCGCCACTTTCTTCGCCGCCTGAATGCGCCGCTGCGCATTGTTTATCGCCAACTCGGCAATGCTTTCACCCTCGCTCGCGTGTTCGTTTAACCACAAACTAAAGGCATCCTTTGCAGCGCCCGCGACAAACACCGCGGCCTGTCGCGACGACAGGCGTTCCTTGGTCTGCCCAGCAAACTGGGGATCGCCCAGCTTAGCGCTCAGCACATAACTGCACTGCTCCCAGATATCATCACCGGTAATTTTGACCCCTCGGGGGATCAGGTCACGAAATTCACAAAATTCTTTCAGCGCGTCGATCAGACCCGAGCGCAGACCGTTAACGTGGGTTCCGCCCTGAGGGGTGGGAATGAGATTGACATAAGACTCTGCCAATGGCGCCGGGCCATCCACGACCCATTTCAAAGCGTAATCTACTGCCTCGCCAGTACCGCTCGCACTGTGCATTACGGTGGTTAAAGGAATGCACTCAGCACCGTCTAGGGCGTGCTCCAAATATTCCTGCAAACCATCGGCGTAATACCATGTCGCATTTTGCGACGGGTCTGCCTCGACCGCTAAACCAACACGCAAGCCCGGGCACAAAACCGCCTTGGCACGCAATAAATGACGCAGCTTGCTCACACTGATGGTCGGCGAATCGAAGTAACCCGCTTCGGGCATAAATACTACCCGCGTACCGGTATTGCGCTTACCAACCGTGTCGACGATCTCTAAAGTGCTGACGGGCTCTCCGTGCTCGTAACGCTGGCGATACAAATTACCATCGCGCTTAATTTCTACCTCCAGCCAGTCCGAAAGCGCGTTAACGACGGACACTCCAACGCCATGCAAACCGCCCGAAAAATTATAGTTCTCGTTATCGAACTTACCGCCCGCATGGAGCCGAGTGAGGATAAGTTCCACACCCGACACCTTGTGCTCAGGGTGCTTGTCGACGGGCATTCCTCGGCCATCGTCTATCACCTCTACCGACCCGTCTCTATTCAGCGCGACTTCGATTTCGTGCGCGTGCCCGGCGATGGCTTCATCTACGCTATTGTCCACGACCTCCTGTACGAGATGATTCGGTCGAGCAGTGTCCGTATACATCCCAGGCCGTCGCCGCACTGGTTCCAGACCTGAGAGCACCTGTAAGGATTTCGCTGAATATTCTTTTCCTGCCATAGAGTTCTAAGCGCCGTTTTATCGTCAACAATGCTGCGGTGGTGGCTCTGAGCGAACCGTCCACAGTATATCGCCTTGGCGAGCTAATAGGGGAAAGCGCTTCATCCCTCAACTCTTCTAACAGTTCGCTTAATTGTTTTATCGTCCGCCAAATCTAGCCATTGGTAGCCGGGGCCCTGATCATCGACCGCGAACTTCGCACTGCGGGGCTGAAATTGGAAACCCGTAGATGGCGCACCGAACACCGGCCAGCCACCTACCCGACCCTCTACAACTTGGTGCGCATGACCAAAAACCACACCGCGTATTCGCTGTTTGCTGACGCCGTTGAGCCAGTTCATCAACTCAAGCGGTTCAGCGATGCGATCTTTGTCTAACCACGGGCAGTCGACCTCAACCAGCGGGTGGTGGGTCGCCAGCAAAACTGAATGGGCCGCACCTTGTTGTAACCCTTGAGCAACGGAATGACGATCTATATCCGTAATCAGAGATTTCGGCTTGTCGTCTTCGTGGCTGTCTAACGCCTGCAGGTGCCAGTCCGGCCAAACAATCGCATCCATCGGCATGCTCGCCTCCTGCATCACATGCAGCACGTCATGATTGCCCGGCAGGGATAACACTGGCACGTCGAAATAGTCGCTAACGATACGCAAAAAACGCTCGTATACCGGCACTGTCGGTGTGTGCGCAACATCGCCCGAGGCGATGATCGCGTCACAGCCATTGCGCGCCGCGTCGCCAGCTGCCTGATGCAGTACCGCTCTTAGGGTCGCTTCAGTGTCGATCTGCAGCAGAGTCTCGCCACGCACCACCAAGTGGCAGTCGCTGATATGCAGAACTCGCCGCGCCAAGAATATTAGCCGCCCGGTTCGAGCGACACATCCATAACACCACCAACCGCCAAGCAGTAACGCAAATATTCCCCTAAAAATTGATTAAGTTGAGCCTTCTCGTCGCGTTGGCGCATTCGTCGGTTGGGCACCTCGTAACTGCCATGAAAGCGGTTTTGATGTTGATACTCGACCACTTCGGCGCTCTTCGCATCATGGTACATACGAATGCGCATATTGGGGCTGCGGCCCCAGCTCAGTTGCGGGCGCTGCACCAGTTGGATCAAAGTGGTGTAGCGACTGCGTTCTATCACCGTCAGCTCCACCAGAATAGATTGACTGGTCTGCGGCGATTCGCCGAGCAACGAAATACAGCGCTGATCTTGGCTGTGGACCTCCGGAAATAAACGCATCAGGCGTTCGTAGTTAAGGTCGCACTCGGCCATATGCGCGACTAAATCGATCGTATATTGGCGCCGGTAACGCGACGAAAAGGCTTTATTGGCGAACCCCCCCGTGGCGAAGCCGTCTGCCAACGCCGTCGACCGACTTAAAATATCTTCAGTAGTTTCTGGTCGCTTGTCGATGATCCAACATCCCTGTCAATAACCTTTAGAGCAATTCAGCGCCCTGCGCCTGCGCCGCAAGAATATAACGAGGCTAACGCCATAGGTCACGATGAAACCACACCTCATTACGGCTTTTATTCTAGAAAAAGCAGGAAATTTTCACATTCGACCACGTAACCTCTACCTCCCGTTGATAAAGTGTTAAGAAAAGTAACAAATGTGCACTTTCGGCGTTAAGGCGGGTAAACTTTCCACCTCCTTGTGCTTGGATGGCGCAAGCTTCGGTTACCGTTAGGATTAATTTATGCGCACAGCACCACAACTGACTAAGTCTCTGGCTACCGCAGCTATAGCATGTGCCAGTTTGTTCTGCGGCGGTGAGGCCTTTGCTGTAGATGTGCTCGGCGTATATCGCACCGCGGCTCAGCAAGACCCGGTCATCGGCGCTGCCAAGGCGGCCTATGCCGCCTCCAAAGAACAACTGCCCCAAGCTCGATCAGCTTTGTTGCCCAATGTCGGCGGCAGCGTGAGCACCAGCAAAAATGTCCGTGAATTCCCTGGCGCGGTCGATGCAAACCCGGCCAGCCCCACATTCGGACAACGTTATCAGGGACAAACGTACAATGATCACGGCTGGAACGCGCAGGTGCGACAGCCGCTGGTCAACATATCAAGTTGGTTCACCGTCGGCAGCGCTAGCGCCAGCGTTAAGGCTGCCGAGTATGACCTCGCTGCCCAAGAACAAGATCTGATCGTGCGTGTGGTGCAGGCCTATCTCAACATTCTGCGCGCCCAGGACCGGTTAGACACGACGAACGCCGAGATCACTGCGGTGAAGCGACAGCTTGAGCAGGTGCAACAGCGGTTCGACGTAGGACTTGTGGCCATTACCGACGTGCTCGAATCTCAGGCCGCCTACGATAACGCCGTGGTGCGGGGCATACAGGCGGAGGGCGATTACGCCATTTCATTCGAAACCTTAAGCACCCTGACCGGCCAGTCCTATGACGCGCTGGATCGTCTCTCGAATACGCTGCCGATCGTCAACCCGGAGCCCTTTGATGAAGAAACTTGGGTTGACGCTGCGCTGTCGACGAATCATGGGATTAATTCTGCCAGCGCCCAATTGACCGCCGCACGCCGCGACATCCGGGCTAAACAGTCCGGGCATCTGCCCACCGTGGACGCAACCATAACTCAGGCACAGAACGTTACCGGCGGGCAAAACTTTTTCGGTACAGACACCACTGAGCAAACGATCTACGGGCTGCAATTAACGGTGCCTTTGTACACGGGTGGATTAACCCGATCGCGTGTGCGTCAAGCCAATGCCAACGCTGCACGGGCTCAGGAATTATTACTCAGCCAGCAACTCAACGTCACCCGGGATACGCGAAATCTGTATAAATCGGTTACTACTGACGTCATCCGCGTACGTGCGCGACTAAAGGCGATTCGTTCGGCCCAGTCCGCGCTGGAGGCGACACAGACCGGTTATGAGGTGGGCACTCGCAACATCGTCGACGTTCTGCAAGCGCAGCAACGGCTGTATTCGTCACAATTTGATTACGCGGACTCGCGCTACAACTACGTGCTTAATCTCATGCGCTTGAAGCAGGTAGTAGGCACGCTGAATGAGCAGGATTTGGACGAACTCAACTCTTTTATGGATCCGGACAGTCAAGTAAAACGCGTGGTATCACTGCGTAGCCTCGCCGATCAACTCAATTAATCGTTTGGCAACGCGCTCACTCGCGCCCCTGTTTGCCATAGCTTCTGCATACCCAGCGGCACCGCTGCGCTCGCGCAGTGTGGCATCGTCTAACAGCATCGCCACTGTCTCGGTTAATGTTGCTGGCGAGTTGACCTGGTACATAGCGCCAACATCCACCAATTTTTCCGCGACCTCAGTAAAGTTAAAGCAGTGCGGCCCGCTGACTACCGGGGTACGTACCAGCGCCGGTTCAATAGGGTTTTGTCCACCGAAAGGAATCAAGCTGCCGCCGACGAAGGCCACGTCGGCAATGTCATAGAGTGGCAACAGCAGACCCATCTGATCAACGATAACAACATCTACCGGCGTCTTCTCAGACGACTTCAGCATCGTCGATAAACAACCGACCGTGAACCCTGCGAGCTCTGTCAACGCTACCAAGGCCTCCGCCCGATGAGGGTGACGCGGCGCGATTATTAATTGCAGACGCGGAAACCTTAAACGCAATTGCCCCAGACACTGCAGCACCTGACCTTCTTCACCGTGATGAGTGGAGGCCGCCAGCCAAACTTGCTGCCCCTGCAAACGGCAACCAGCGATTATGTCCGAGCGCTTCTGGTCCAGATCCTCTGGCAGCCCCCGATCAAACTTTAGGTTTCCAGCGACGCTTAAACGTCGGGGATCAACGCCAAGACTTTGGAAGCGCTCGGCATGGGCTGGGTACTGGCAACTGATGTGCTCCAGCAGCGCCAGCATGGGCTTACTGATGATCGCAAAGCGCCTGTACCCGCGCATGGAACGGGCCGACAAACGAGCATTGATCAGACATGTTGGCACCGATTCGAGCGCAGCCTGAAGAATAAGATTGGGCCACAGCTCGGTTTCCATCAGCAACAGAATACGGGGTTGCACACGACGCCAGTAGCGCTTTACCGCAAAGGTCATATCGTAGGGCGCATATCTGTGCACAACCACATCGTCGAGCAACGCGTCGACTTGCTCAGCACCTGTCGGGGTCATGGTGGTAACCAGCACCTGATCATCCGGAAACTGAGCAGCAATGCGGCGGATTAATGGCGCGGCGGCGATAACTTCTCCGGCAGATACCGCATGAAACCAGATAACCGGGCGTGTGCCCCTCAGCGCTATGAAACCAAAGCGCTCTCCAATGCGACGACGATATTCAGGTTCGCGACGTCCGCGCCACCACAGACGCATAAGGATAAACGGCGTCGCCAGCAATAAAAATCCGCGGTAGAGCCGCAGCGCAGCGCTGACTTTGATGTGTGACGAAACCATCGGTGACCGACTCAGCCCGACCTCGAATCATCAACCGCCGAGCGGATGACCGCCAATTGTTGATCCAACATGTCTGCTTCTATCAACGGCCCAACAGTGGTAACTCTGGTGGCTTTTTCATATCCCCGACGCCGATCGGATGCACACAGCACCAGACTCGGAATCCTCGCCTGCTCGGCTGCGAATATCGCTGCGCGAGCATCGCCCAGTGACCCGAACCCCTGATCCACAATGACCACCCCCACGGCATTGCGGACCGCGCGCTCAACTCGATTTTGCAGATGCGCTTGATATTCGCTCATGCCATTAAACGGCAACACTCGTTGTTGCTCGGGCGCATTCGCTTCTAGGTGTGCGGGAACGACGTAGCTGGGCCATTTAGTCACCTGCAGAACATCAAGGCTCACTCCCGCGGCGCGGAGTTTATTGTGCAGCGCTATGCCGCGCTCATCATCTCCTATGAATCCTATGAGGGCACTCTGCTGTTTGAATAACGCAAGGCGCAATGCGACTTGTGCAGCCGCCGCAGGGATGACTTTGGCGTCTGCGGCGGGCATCACCGCGATGTCACCGACAACTAATATATGGCCGTCAGGGTGATCCACCGCATCAACGTTTGGGGTAAAAAACGGATTCACAATACGCTCTTTTCAATGACACCTGCAGTTTAACAGGGATCGCAACGCCTCGGCGCTGCCGCTATGATCGCCACAATGGCCTCATCCAATTCCTTTAGCAGCAAAATGCTTGCGCCTAAGTTCTGGCCAAGCTGGGCCCTAGTGATCACAGCCTACCTGATCGCTAGGCTGCCCCTGACTTGGATTCTGGCTTTGGGCAGAGGCCTTGGCCATCTCGCCTATCATTTCGCCCGTTCACGACGGCATATCGCCGAGATCAATATAAAGCTATGTTTTCCCGAACTCGACGACTGCGACCGCGCTCAGTTGGTGAAAGACAACCTACTGCACACCGGTATGGGTCTGGCAGAGGCCACAATCCCATGGCTGAACCCGAAGCGGAATCTACACAAACATATCAGCGTTGTAGGACTTGAGCATCTGCAGGCCGCCCGTGCAACCGGGAAAGGGGTGCTGCTGCTGGGCGGTCACTACACCTGTATCGACATCACCTGCCAACCGCTGGGCGCCGCAGATATCGATGTCATGTACCGAGCAAACAAAAATTTAGTTTGGGAATGGCTACAGGTGCGCGGTCGCAGCCACTTTTTCGATCACGTCATAGAACGCAGTGACATGCGCCAAACCCTGGCTTTGCTCAAGTCGGGGCGCGCTCTTTGGTATGCGCCGGATCAGGATTACGGCCGTAAGCACTCAGTGTTCGCGCCCTTTTTTAACCTGCCTGCAGCGACCATTCGAGCGACATCGCGGTTGGCAAAAGCCACCGACGCAACCGTCCTTATGCTGAGCGTATTTCGCGACAGCGATCGCGCACATTGGACGCTGTCCTTTGACCCCATATTCGAGAACTTCCCTAGCGGCGACGACGTTGCAGACGCGAGCAGAATAAATCAACAGCTGGAAGCTCATATCCGCAGCCACCCGGCTCAATATTTGTGGGTGCACCGACGCTTCAAGACGCGCCCCGACGGTGAGCCAGCAGTCTACTGAGCTCTAGGTGCGCCTGCCCGACCTTGGGATTACAATGCGCCGCTGCTGCAATGCTTCATAACGACCAGAGTCCAACGTGTTACCTAAATTCGCTTACATGCTCAATCAATTGGTGGCCGAGCCATCCATCAGTTCAACTACTGCAGACATCGACCGCAGTAATCTGCGCGTGATTGAACATCTGGCGAATTGGCTTGACGACTTAGGATTTTCCACCGAAATCATGCCGCTGCCCGAACGGCCGGATAAAGCCAATTTAATCGCCACGTTAGGTGCTAACGGCAAACCACACCCCGGCGGCTTAGTGCTGGCCGGCCACACCGATACGGTCCCAGTCGATGAGGCCCTATGGCAGTCCGACCCGTTTCAAGTGCGCGACAGCAATCAGCGCTTCTATGGTCTCGGCAGTTGCGACATGAAGGGGTTTTTCCCAGTAGCGCTGCACGCTGCCGCCGAGTTTGCTGAAAAAAACCTCGCGGCACCGCTAACCATCGTCGCGACTTCAGATGAGGAGTCGTCTATGGCAGGCGCTCGCCATTTGGTAGCTAACGGCATACCGAAAGCCGATTACGCCATTATCGGCGAACCCACAGGGCTGCAACCTATCTACGCGCACAAAGGCGTCAGCATGATTACAGTGACGGTACATGGCGCCGCAGGCCATTCCTCGGACCCGAGTCTGGGCAGCAATGCTCTGGACACTATGCACGAGGTGATGGGCACACTGATGTGCTTTCGCCAAGAATTAGCTCAGCAACATCAGCATCCCGGTTTTACCGTAAACGTTCCCACGTTGAATCTCGGATGCATGCGAGCGGGAGACAACCCCAACCGCATCTGTGGCCACGCGGAATTGCAAATTGATCTGCGGCTGTTGCCGGGTATGGACTCCGACGCCGTACACCGACAGCTCGAACAACGCTGCCAAGACGCCGCTGCCGGTTCTAATACGCAACTGACGGTAAGTACCATTTACCCACCGGTGCCCCCTTTCGAATCGCCCGCAGACGGAAGTTTGACAACGATGTTGTCCGAACTGTCTGGTCGTAATCCGGGTACGGTCGCGTTCGGCACCGAAGCACATTTTTTGCAAACCCTAGGCATGCAGACCGTGGTGTGGGGACCTGGCAGCATTGATCAGGCGCATCAGCCTGACGAATACCTTGAGCAAGCGCATATTCAGCCCGCGATAGACACCTTACAACGGATCATCAGCCGGTACTGCCAGGCGTAGCTGATGCACATCCCGCCATTCAAACAAGCAGCGCCGTTCCCATTGGGCGTAGAATACGCGTCTTCGTGGCTAGCATTGCACGCGAATAATTCAGAGGGTTTGGTTTGGACAGTTTAGAGCGCTACACAAATTGGTTCCGCGGCTCCATGCCGTACATCAGCGCACACAGGGGCAAAACCTTTGTGGTGTTTCTGGGCGGCGACGCACTAATGCACGGCAACCTCGTGAACATCGTCCATGATTTAGCGCTGCTAAACGTCCTGGGGGTACGCCTGGTTATCGTGCATGGTGGTCGACCACAGCTTAACGATGCCTTCGGTGACAGTATTTTTCATGCCGGCCGTCGCATCACCTCGGCCAGTCAAATGCTTGAAATCAACGCTATTTATGGCGCGCTACGAGCGCAACTAGAGGCCTTGTTTTCGACGGGGTTGCCCAACACGCCACTGCACAACGTTGAGATCACCCTGGTGTCGGGCAACTTCGTTGCCGCTCAACCTATCGGCATCATCGATGGCGTAGACCACCAATGCACCGGCCGCTTGCGCAGCGCTCAGGTCGGCGCTCTGCAGCAGCTATTGGATACCCAAGCCATTGTTCTGCAGTCGCCCGTGGGATTCTCCACGTCCGGTCAGGCATTCAACCTTGCCGCTGAGGAATTGGCGGCAGAACTGGCTATCGCACTCGGCGCAGACAAACTTATTATGTTTAATGATCCCGGGCACATGACCAACGATGACCACCAACGCGTCAGCCGAGTCACGCCCGGACTGCTGAACGATATGTGTGTAGGCCTGGACCCAATTACCGTGGCGCGCTGCCAAGCCCTTATTAGCGCCAATGCTCGAGGCGTTGAACGCGGTCATCTAATCGCGTTCACGGACGACGGCGCGCTGTTGCAAGAGTTGTTTACCGCCGACGGTATTGGCACCCAGATATCCGCGCAGAACGATGACTTAATACGCCAAGCCCGGCTTGAAGACGTGGCCGACATTGTTGAAATCATCAGACCCCTGGAGGACGACGGTGTTTTAGTACCGCGCTCCCGCGCGCAGTTAGAGCAGGAAATAGCGCACTTTTTCATTGCCGAGTTAGACGGTGTGGTGGTGGGCTGCTGCGCGGTGTATGCCTTTGCCGATGCAGCGGAACTGGCCTGCGTTGCAGTGCACGAACAGTACCGTCATCAATACAGTGATATGGGCATTGGCAGCGCCCTGCTGGAGACTGCCGAAAAAGCTGCCGAAGCCCATGGAGCCAAAAGTTTATTCGCATTGACGACGCAGACCCAAGAGTGGTTCGTAAACCATGGATTCACGCCGACCGACGTGGAAACCCTGCCTAGCGGCAAACAATCTTTGTACAATTGGCAACGCGGTGCGGCGGTGCTGCAAAAGCACCTTAATTCATAGCAGGAATACCTAATGGCTAACGAACGGCCCTACAGCAGTCTGGTTGTCGACGGCGTCGAGCAAGCGCCAAGCCGCGCGATGCTGTACCCCACAGGATTCAAAAAAGAGGATTTCAGTAAGCCGCAAATCGGTATCGCGTCTACTTGGAGCATGGTGACGCCATGCAATATGCACATCAATGAACTGGCCAAAGCCGCGGCGCTGGGGGCCGACGAAGCGGGTGCCAAGTCTGTTTTATTCAATACCATTACCGTATCCGATGGCATTTCTATGGGAACCCCAGGCATGCGCTATTCCCTGGTGTCCCGCGAGGTAATCGCCGATTCCATAGAAACCGTCGTCGGCGCACAAGGCTTCGATGGCTTTGTCGCCATCGGTGGTTGCGATAAGAACATGCCCGCCTGCGGCATCGCGATTGCACGCATGAATCGGCCCAGTGTTTTCGTTTACGGCGGCACCATTTTGCCCGGTGAGCAGCGGCGCGATATCGTGTCCGTGTTCGAGGCAGTGGGCGGCCATGCAGCTGGTAACGTCTCCGACATAGAGCTGCAAGAAGTTGAAGCTACTGCGATCCCGGGGCCTGGCTCGTGCGGGGGCATGTATACCGCTAACACCATGGCGTCATCCATGGAGGCTCTCGGGCTCTCGCTACCAAATAGCTCAGCTCAAAACGCCGTCAGCGCAGCCAAACGTCAGGACAGCTATAACGCTGGAGCGGCGGTACGCAACCTTTTAAAAATGGGAATCAAACCCAGTGACATTCTCAGTCGTGAATCGTTCGAGAATGCCATCACCCTAACCATCGCGTTGGAGGGCTCCACCAACGCGGTCTTGCATTTGTTAGCCATCGCTCACGCGGCGCAAATTCCATTGACTCTGGACGACTTCAGCCGTGTTGGTAAACGCGTACCCGTGCTCGCCGACATGCGTCCCGCAGGTCAATACGCCATGAGTGAACTGATTGAAATCGGTGGTATTCAGCCGCTCATGAAAACCCTACTTGCGGAGGGCCTAATGCACGGCGATTGCTTGACGGTAACCGGCAAAACCCTCGCGGAAAATCTAACCGATGTCGCGGATTATCCAGCCGAACAAAATATCATCCGCCCACTGAGCAACCCGATTAAGAAGGACAGTCACCTTGTCGTGCTGCGCGGCAATCTAGCGCCGGAGGGCGCGGTCGCGAAAATCACCGGGCACGAAGGGCTGACGTTTACCGGTACCGCACGATGCTTCCATGGCGAGGAAGCCGCAATGGCGGCAATCATGGACGGCACCGTGGGCAAGGGCGACGTGGTCATCGTGCGTTACGAGGGACCCAGAGGCGGGCCCGGCATGCGCGAAATGCTCAGTCCCACGAGTGCGATCAATGGCAGAGGTTTGTCGGAACACGTAGCGCTATTAACCGACGGGCGCTTCTCAGGCGGATCACATGGTTTCGTCATTGGGCATGTGACACCGGAGGCCTACCTCGGCGGGCCCATAGCGCTGGTAGAGGACGGGGATACGATTACCGTAGACGCCGAGGAATGTGTCCTGACCTTAAACATCAGCGATGACGAGATGACCACTCGTCGCGCTGCGTGGTCACCGCCTGAGCCTTACACCAAACGCGGTACGCTGGCTAAATATGCCCAACTCGTAAGCTCTGCAAGCGAGGGCGCGGTAACCGATAAATACCTAGACTGACGTGAACGCGGTTAACGCCTGTGCACTCTGCCGCGAGCCAGACAAGCAACTGCAGCGCGTACCGGGTTATCGCTTCTTGGTCTGCGATTTGTGTTGGCAGAATGCCGCCGACGGCTGGGCTCGAAGCGCCGAACCGATATTATTCGCAGCGCTGGCACAGGCCGGGTTACTGATTCCAGATCGCAACGACAGCGGTTTATTGCCGCGAGCTTACATGCCACCAGAAGATTACGCGCTTTAGCCCAAGCGCTTCGATCAACACGGATCAGAGATCTGACGTTAGGCGCAAAGCCACCGAGTCTTCGCGCGGCGCCATCAGGCTGATGAGTTGATCGCGCCAGCCGTATTTCTTGCGCATCAGCGCATTCACCCGCGCAACCTGCGCGGGTTCTGACGCAACGCCAAAAATATAGTGTCGATCATTGCGCTCTAGTTGCAGTGGCGCAGTTTGCGCAAGTGCGCGCTGAGTCCAACCGGATTCGGCATCACCACGCAGCCACATTGCGCCGTCGTGATCCACCACCCACAGGCGTGTCGTCGAAGTTTCGCCAGTCGTATCATGCAACGTGGTGAGCACCACGACTTCCCCAGTTTCTGAGGCCACGCCTTGAACAAGGAAAATTGCCACCACCAACGCCAGCGCGCCACCCAGTAACTTGGCGATCAGTCTCATAACCTCTTCAATTTTTCTGAGTTGTAACGGGCACTTAGCCTGCGCCGTACTGGTGCACAAAATCGACCAGAAACTTTACGTGATCGACCGGCGTCTCTGGGATGAT
>CETK01087405.1_pt1 | contig 13000 bp, 18 predicted proteins | sample 361431 | NCBI WGS metagenome assembly CETK01 (sample SAMEA2622452, study PRJEB7988) | marine metagenome | biome: marine biome (ENVO:00000447); feature: surface water layer (ENVO:00002042); material: "saline water (ENVO:00002010), including plankton (ENVO:xxxxxxxx)" | depth 5 m | reverse complement strand
TTGCGACTCAAAGGAGTAGGCAAGATTAAAGAGAAAGTTAATGGTGTGGATGAAGTAGTTGGACAGGAAGTTGAATGCGTGGTTGTTAAAAACCGCCTAGGCCCACCTAACCGAAAAGTTCGTTATAACGTCTTTTACGATTCCGGGATTGATGACATTTATGGTACCTTAAAGTTGCTTAAAGAATACAAAATTGTTAAGCAAGGGGGAGCATGGTATAAATACACCACAGCAGATGGAGAAACCCATCAGTTCTTAGCTAAAGAATTTGGAGATTTATTAGAAAGCCACCCCACAGCTAAAGAAGAATTGTATGAAGCCCTTTGTGAGAAATACATTATGAAGTATCGTCACGAAAAGGAGGATGGTCTAGATCGTGACCCCGAAGAAACCATAACTGAGAATGAGTAATTTCGAAGATATCTTAAACAATATATCCCGTGAAGAGAAGCACCCTAATGACAGGGTGCTTCTTATTGACGGACTAAACATATTTCTAAGAGCATTTGCTGTAAATGGTGCACTAAATGAAAAAGGTGTTCCTGTAGGTGGTATTATGGGTTTTATGAAATCCCTTGCACTTGCCATTAGACAAATGGAACCAACTAGGGTAATTGTTGTTTATGATGGTGCCGGGGGTAGTAAAAGACGAAGAAAAATCAACCCAGACTATAAATCAAACAGAACCCCTAAGCGTGTAACTAAATTTGATGCTTTTAACTCATTGCAAGATGAGAAGGAAGCAATGAAGATTCAATTTAGAAGACTACTCAGTTACCTTGAGTTACTTCCAATTGATGTTTACAGCGTGGACAATGTTGAAGCGGACGATGTAATTGCGTATATCGCGCAAAATGTGCTAGGAAACGAAGCAATCATTATGTCCGCTGACCAGGATTTTTTACAATTAGTAAACGATCGAATTGTAGTTTGGTCACCAAATAAGAAAAAATACTACACAAAAGAGCAAATATTTACTGAATATGGAATACCAGCCCATAATTTTTTAATGTATAAATGTTTAATGGGTGATAAATCAGATAACCTTGAAGGTATTAAAGGTTTAGGCCCTAAAAAAATGGCTAAGGTACTTCCAGATATTACTGGAAAAGAGGTTAATTTAGATTATCTTATACGTTATTCTTCAACACAAGATAGTTTAATGCATAAACGAATTATTGAAAATAGAGTAACGTTGGAAACAAACGAAAAGATGATGTCACTTAAAGACCCAATTATGTCAGGTCAAATAAAAATTCAAATAAGTGATTTAGCTTCTCGTCCAACAAATTTGCTCCACCGAAATGATTTTATTATGTTATATAATGAAGATTATATGGGAAATAACTTACAGAATCCTGATATATGGTTAAATGAACATTTTCTTAAACTAAATAATCTTGCAAAATTAACACATGAGTAAGTTAGAACAGTACGGCCACAATTTCCAGGTTAAAGTACTATCTACACTTGTTAAAGATAGAGAATTTATCCAACAAGTAGCAGATATTGTATCTCCTGATTTTTTTGATAATGAAGCTAATAAGTGGATTGTAAGCAAAACCTTAGAATACTTTAATGAATTTAGAACTACCCCTACAATGGAGGTATTTAAAGTTGAAGTAGAAAAGATCCGTAATGAAATTCAACAAGTTGCTGTAAAAGAACAACTTAAAGAAACATTTAAATCTACTAAATCACAGGATCTTGATTTTGTTAAACAAACATTTCTTGATTTTTGCAGGAACCAAACACTTAAATCCGCCCTTCTTTCCTCAGTTGATCTACTTGAAATAGGAAATTATGAAGATATCCGTAGACTTATTGATAATGCACTTAAAGCAGGTGTAGAAAAAAATCTTGGTCACGATTATATGGATGAAATTGAAGCCCGTTACCAAGAAGAAGCCCGAAACACAATTGAAACCCCATGGAATGAGATTAATAGTTTATTAAGTGGTGGTTTAGGTACAGGTGATTTAGGTTTACTTGTAGGTAATCCTGGTGGAGGTAAATCGTGGGCACTTGTTGCTTTAGGTGGACATGCCGTTAAACTTGGTTATACAGTTTTACATTATACACTTGAACTTTCTGACATGTATGTTGGTCAGAGATATGATGCTTTCTTTACAGAAATACCAGTTAATGAGATTAAAATCCATAAAACAACTGTTAAAGAAGAACTAGGAAATATGAGAGGAAAATTGTATATTAAACAATATCCTGCGGGTAAAGCCAACGTAAATACGATATTAGCGCATGTAGATAAATGTCGCGGCCAAGGCATTGAGCCTGATCTTATTGTATTAGATTACGCGGATCTTTTATATACCAGGAATGGAAAAGAAAAACGAGATAAATTGGATGACATTTATACTTCATTAAGAGGATTAGCTACTGAATTAAAAATCCCTATTTGGACAGCATCACAAAGTAATAGATCAGCAGCTCGAGATAATATTATACAAGGTGACCAAATTGCAGAAAGTTATTCAAAAATTATGATTTCAGATTTTGCTCTCTCATTATCAAGAAAAACCGAGGATAAAGAAAATGGTACTGGAAGATTCCATGTTATGAAAAATAGATATGGAGCGGATGGCTTAACATTTAATGCACTTATGGATACATCTATAGGAAAAATTGATTTTACTAACCGTATAAATAATGAAGAAACCAGCAGTCCTGATGGAGCAGGTTTTACAGGAAATGAAAGAAGAAATCTCCAAAGGGCTGCTGAAAATATTTTTAACTTTTAACAGTATATACTGTATTTATCGCTACAACAATAAAAAAAATTTAAATTAAAATGGCAAAGAAAGACTTAAAAGAAGAACGGATTGTATATAAGCCATTCGAATATCCAGAAGCTTTTGATTACTGGTTAAAACAACAACAGGCACATTGGATTCATACTGAAGTACCTATGATGAGTGATATCAATGATTGGAAGCAAAATCTAACAGAAACGGAAAAAAATATAATTGGTTCTATCTTAAAAGGCTTTGCCCAAACCGAAACAGTAGTAAACGACTATTGGACAGGATTGGTTACAAAATGGTTTAGAAAACCAGAAATCATAGCAATGGCGACCACCTTTGGGGCTATGGAAACAATACACGCCGAAGCATATTCACTATTAAATGAAGAACTTGGACTTGACGACTTTAGCGAATTTCTCGAAGACGAGACTACAATGGCTAAGATTGAGAATCTTATGTCAGTTAGGGATAGTTTTAATAACGAAAAAGATTGGCATGAAATTGCCAAATCGCTTGCAATATTTTCTGCTTTTACAGAAGGAGTTAACTTATTTTCTTCCTTCGCCATACTTCTCTCTTTCAAGATGCGAAATAAACTTAAGGGAGTGGGACAGATTGTTGAGTGGAGCATTAGAGACGAAAGCATGCACTCAGATGCGGGATGCTGGTTATTTAGAACACTTATCAAGGAAAACCCTGAGCTCGACACTCCGGAGCTCAAAACGGCGATAACAGAAGCCGCATTACTTTCTTTACAACTCGAACTTGATTTTATTGAAAAAGTTTATGAGTTAGGAGATCTTGAAGGGTGTTCTAAAGAAGATTTAATTTGCTTTATTAAACATAGAGTAAATACAAAATTAGGTGATTTAGGGTATGATCCAGTAGTAAATGGAATTGATCCAAATGCACTTAAGAGAATGAAATGGTTTGATAGCTTATCAGCGGGTAAGCAACACACTGATTTCTTTGCAAACAGAGTAACAAATTATTCAAAAGGAACCCATAACTGGGACGAATCAATATTTTAAAAAATGGATGGAAATTTAGTAGCAGACACAACCCAGTGGGTTGCAGGGAAGGACTACCCTGAATGGATGGATGAAGTTGGAGTAGCAACTATATCAAAAGGATATTTATTACCAGATGAAACACCAAAAAAAGCATATAGAAGAGTCGCACATGCAATCGCAACCCGGATTAATAGACCGGATTTGGAAAATAAGTTCTACAGATACATTTGGAACGGTTGGATTGGCCTTGCTTCTCCCGTGTTGTCTAACACTGGGACCGATAGGGGTCTTCCCATCAGCTGTTTTGGTATTGATACACCTGACAGCATTAGGGGAATTGGATTAACTAACGCTGAACTTATGAAACTTACAGCACTTGGGGGTGGTGTAGGTATTAGTGTTTCTAGAATCAGACATAGAGGTACCCCCATATCAGGTAATGGTAAATCAGAGGGAGTTGTACCGTGGTGTAAAATTTATGATTCTGCAATTATTGCTACTAATCAAGGATCAGTTCGCAGAGGTGCTGCTTCAGTAAATTTAGATATTAATCACCTTGATATAGAAGAATTTATGCAAATTCGTAGACCTAAAGGTGACCCTAATAGACAATGTCTTAATCTCCATCAATGTGTAGTTGTAGATGATGCCTTTATGAGGCGTTTACAAGATAGAGATGGTGAAGCAATGAAACTTTGGTTAGAAATTCTTAAAACCAGAGTAGAAACAGGTGAACCTTATATTATGTTTAAGGATAATGTTAATAAAAATAATCCTTTAGCATACGCTATGAATAATTTAGACGTTACTATGACTAATATTTGTACTGAAATTACGCTCCATACAGATGAAGAACATAGTTTTATTTGTTGCTTATCATCTCTTAATCTTGCTAAATATGATGAATGGAAAGATACAGATGTAGTAGAAATAGCTACTCGTTTCTTAGATGGTGTAATGCAAGAGTTTATAGATAAAAGTAATGGTAAAGATTCACTCATAAGAACCCACAGACATGCTTTAAAGGGTAGAGCATTAGGTTTAGGGGTAATGGGTTGGCATTCTTTCTTACAACAAAAAGGATTACCATTTAATTCTATAGCTTCAACAGCTTGGACACATACGATTTTTAGCGATTTAAGAAATAAAGCAGAAGCTACTTCTAGAGAATTAGCCCAGGAATATGGTGAACCTGTATGGTGTAGAGGTACAGGTATGAGAAATACCCATTTAATTGCTATTGCTCCTACAGTATCTAATTCTCGTTTAAATAGTTGCTCTGCAGGTATTGAACCTATTCCTGCAAATATCTATACTTTTAATGGAGCTAAAGGAACATTTATTGTTAAAAATAAAGAGTTAGAAACATTATTAGAATCTAAAGGTAAAAACACTGAAAAAGTATGGGACCAAATATTAGCTGATAATGGGTCAGTTCAAAATTTACATCATGATATACTTACTGAATCCGAAAAGGAAGTATTCCTTACATTTAGTGAAGTAAATCAATTAGAATTAGTACGCCAAGCAGCTATAAGACAAAAATATATTGATCAAACACAATCACTTAATTTAAGTTTTGACCCTACAGATTCTCCGAAATGGATTAATCAGTGTCACTTAGAAGCTTGGAAATTAGGAGTAAAGACATTATATTACCTAAGAACCGATTCTGTAATTAAAGGGGATTTAGGTTCACGAACAGCAGAATGTATAAGTTGCGATGGATAATGATAAAGAATTAGAACAATTATTAGGCGATTTAAATAAAATTATAAGCCTTTTTAAAAAAATGGAAAACTCTTCTTTAGATGATGTGGATTCCTTAAAAAAAGCGAGTACCTTACTACAAAAAGAATTAAAAGAACGTTATGGCGAAAAAAATACCCCCGAAACCGACACACCGGAAGCGTAGTCCATTTTATTGGTGGAGACGTTTTCCTACCCATAAGGGTCTTCACCACTATAAACCCCTTATTGAGCGTATCAAAAACGGTGATTTCGATTATCCTGAGTATTTTGAGCAAGCTGAATGGGAGGAGCAATGGTGCCGAGAAGAAATTGAGTCAAAAAGACATCTATTTAAGGATACCCAAAATTTCTTAGAAGAGTCTCGTTCTATTGAGCGTAGATATCGTAAGCGTCAAAATCTCCTTATTAAGGACGGTTATGAGACTGAACAAAAACGACTCAAAGAGCTTATTAAGCAGTTTACTATTACATTTGGTGGTTCAAAACAGGATGTAATTGCAGTTATGGAAAAATTTGATGGTACCCTTGAAGAAATGTACTATTATTACGCCGAACTTAAGGGCATTAAAAACGTTAGTTTGCTTGAAACTATGCCTGTAAAAAGACGTGGAAGAGGGAGGCCTCGTAAAAATCCTTTGATACAATAATAATATGGGAAAATTTCAATCAACAAAATTATTTGACGGATTTAGCTGTGTGTTTCGTCAATGGAAAGCAGAAAATACACACTGTAGATTTATGCATGGCTATGGAGTCAGCTTTAGAGTTTGGTTTGAGGGTAGTTTAGATGGCCGAAATTGGGTATGGGATTTCGGTGGTATGAAACGTGCTCAAACTAAAATTGATGGTATGAGTCCTAAAGCATGGATGGATTATATGTTTGATCATACTATACTCGTTGCTAAAGACGATCCTATGATAAATCTTATTAATGATTTAGAACATAACCAAATTGCTCAGGTAAGAGTAGTCGAAGCAACCGGAGCAGAAAAATTTGCTGAATTTATATTTGGTAAATTAAATACATTTGTACAAACAGAAACTAACGGTAGAGTTAGAGTAGCTAAAGTAGAATTTATGGAACATGGGAAGAACACAGCAATCTACGAAGGTTAAAGTATCCCATGAGGTACCTCTACAATTATTAGAGGAAAGTAAACAATTTAATGATTATGATTATTGTTTACCCCATCTTTTAGACCAATATAAAGTATATAAAGATTATTTCTACCAAGCTAAAAAGGAAGGTAGATATATAATTATGGATAACTCACTCCATGAATTAGGTAAAGCATATGATACATCACGTTTGTTATATTGGATTTCTGAACTAGAACCAGACGAATTTATTGTCCCTGATGTTTGGGAAAACGGCCATTACAGTGTAAGAAATGCTAAAACATGGTCTACAATTGAAATGCCCGATAACACTACTAAAGTAGCTGTAGTGCAAGGTAAATCATATTCAGATTTTGTTAATGGCTACCAATCATATAAGTGGTTTGGTTATCAAAAAATAGCCTTTAGTTATGGTGCCTCTTGGTTTGAAGAATGTTTTAAACACCCAAACTTATACGTAGCTAAAATGATGGGCCGTTTAAAAACTATTACTAATTTATATAAGGGGGGACTTATCAGTGATACTGATAGAGTTCATCTTTTAGGTTGCAATTTACCTCAAGAATATCTTTATTATAAAGATTTTAAATTTATAGAGTCTATAGATACTTCAAATCCTATCATACATGGTTTAGAAGGAATTAGGTATTCAGAGGGGGGCTTATTACAGAAAAGTAAACAAAAAATCGATAAAGACTTTACTCAAAAAGTCACACCTAAACAAAAAGAAAACATTCTATATAATATAGAAATGTTTAGAAAAATAAACAATTTATGAATTTAGTCTTAATTACTATTACAATATGTGCATTAGCATTTACTTATTATGTATGGAGATTCCATGACCAATTAGCTGAAAGAAAAGCAGAAGCCCAATTAGCAAAATGGAAACTTAAAGAAGAAAAAGCAATTAGAGAAGATGCTTATCAGCGCTCTAGAGCAGTTAGTTTTGGAAAAACAATAGAACATTATGTTCCATTTATGGAAAATTTTCCAATAAATCCTAACGATATAAGATTTTTTGGCAACCCAATTGATTATATAGCTTTTACAGATATGGGATCTAAAAAGAAATGTGCCGTACATTTTTTAGAAGTTAAAAGTGGAGAAAGTCAACTAAACGGTAGGCAAAGAAATATTAAAGATGCTATTCAAAAAGGTAGAGTATATTGGCATGAATATAATGCTAAGGGTATTTGGGAACATGAGACTAAGGACGAACATTTAAATAAAGAAATAAAATGAAAAAACAAGCAGTATTGTCACTAAGTGGAGGTATGGACAGCTCCACAGTGTTGCTTCATCTACTCGCCAATGGCTATGAAGTGACAGCACTGTCTTTCGATTATGGGCAGAAACACAGAGTAGAACTCGAACGAGCCCAACAATTAGTCAATTATATTAACTTAAACAGGCTTACAGAACCTAATGTTAAATATGGAGTAATTAAACTTGATGGTTTAGCTCCTATGCTTAATAGTGCTCTTGTAGAAGGTGGAGATGAAGTACCTGAAGGACACTATGAACAAGAAAACATGAAAGAAACTGTTGTTCCTAACCGTAATAAAATATTTTCATCATTAATCCAGGCTGTTGCCCTATCTATCGCAAATGAAAAACAAACAGAAGTCCATATCGCAATGGGTATTCACGCAGGTGATCACGCTATTTACCCTGACTGTAGACAAGAATTCAGGGATGCTGACTATAAGGCTTTCACCGAAGGTAACTGGGACGCTGATCGCGTTAGCTATATTACCCCTTATCTTAATGGGGATAAATACGATATTTTGGTTGATGGGGCCGAGTGCTGCGAGCGATTGGGGTTACAATTTGACGACGTTTATGCACTCACAAATACTTCTTATAAGCCCATTAATATTAATGGGACTTGGTACAGTGATTATAAATCAGCTTCATCGGTGGAAAGGGTTGAAGCCTTTCTTAAGATGGGAAAACCTGATCCAGTCGCATACGCTGATGAATCAGGACCTGTCAATTGGAATGTTGTACAAAAGCATGTTGAACAAGTATTAAATAATGCGTAAAAGAATAGAAGATTATAATAAGGTACTACCAATAGTAGAAATATATCGTTGTGTGCAAAGTGAGGGATCTCGTTTTGGGCGCCCTACTATTGCCGTTAGAACAACAGGTTGTACTCACCGCTGTTGGTTTGGTGAAGGGGGTTGGTGTGATAGTTGGTATACAAGTATTCACCCAGATAAAGGTACTTTTACTTTTAATGATATAATCGCTATTTATGACGAGAACCCTCAAGTAAAGGAAATGATGCTTACGGGGGGTTCGCCTTCAATGCATTTTGCCTTAGTAAATGAAATTACACACTTTGCCAAAGAAAGAGGAATCCTCGTTACAATTGAAACCGAGGGATCCCATTTTCTCGAGACTGATTATCCGATTAATCTCATTTCTCTTAGCCCTAAGTTTTCTAATTCTGTGCCTAGGGTGGGTATTACTACTCCCGGTGGTAAAATTGTTGATGAAAGGTTTGTCAAAATTCATAATAGGCATAGATTACATTATGAAAACATTAGGAAAACTTTAGATTATCATGAAGATTACCATTTTAAACCCGTTTGGGATGGTACAGATGAAAATTTAAAAGAAATAGAGGAATTTAGAGTTAAAATGGAAATTCCTAAGAATAAAACATTTGTAATGCCCGCAGGTGATACTCGTGAAACATTAGTTGAAATGTATCCTAAAGTATTTGAAATGGTAGCAGAACATGGTTATAATATGACGGGAAGAGATCATATTATAGCATACAACACAGAAAGGGGGGTTTAATGAAGGAACAAGCACTTGAGATTTTAGAAGAAATAAGAGATAATGTTACTATATGCTGTGCTGTAACTATGGAACCTGATGAGGTAGAAGAATTAATAGATAAGTTAAAAAAAGTTATAGAAGAAGAATGGAACAAGCAATAAGTGAAAAAGATTTAGATATTAAAATTAAAATCTTAGCTAAACAAATAAATGATGAACATAGAGGTGATCCTACTCCTATTGTAATGGTGTGTATATTAAATGGGGGATTTATGTTTTTTAGTGATTTAGTAAAAGAAATAGAGATTCCTGTTGAAATAGATTTTATTCGTTGTAAATCTTATTTTGGTAGAAAACAAGGTGATTTAGTTGTGTCAAAAGATCTAGAAACTAAAATTAAAGGTAAACATGTTTATTTAGTAGATGATATTTTAGATTCTGGAAATACTATGGTAGCTGTTAAAAAATTTCTATCTGTTAAAGAACCTAAATCAATAACTCCAGTAGTAGCAATTTATAAAGAAAGTGTGGATTTTGATAGGGTTCTTCATATATTATATCAAGATGTAGATTCTATATTTGATCCTTGGTATATAGGATATGGTATGGATGATGATAAGGGACATAATAGAAATTTAAAAACAATTTATACTATATAATGGAGAATAAGAGAAGAAAAGTACACGAAGAATTAGAAGTAGTACAAACAGGTTTTGCAAACGGTGTTGCTGAAGGTTTTCCACTCCAACAATCAGAAAAAGATAAGATGATTGATGAAGCCGAAGTAGCATATGGTAAATTTTTAGATGCTTTAAAATGTGATTGGAGAAACGATCCCAACTCAATGGAAACTCCAAGACGTGTTGCTAAAGCTTATGTAAATGATTTATGGGCGGGACGTTATACAGCTATGTCGCCTATAACTTCTTTTCCAAGTGATGGTTATGATGGAGTTATTATAGAAAGAAACATACCCCTTACATCTATGTGTTCCCACCACCACCAAACAATTGGGGGTGTAGTCCATATTGGGTATATTGCGGGGACAGAAGGGCAAGTAATTGGTTTATCTAAATTAAATCGTATTGTAGAATTATTTGGCCGTAGGGGGGCAATTCAAGAACAACTAACCTCTGCAATTCATAATGCTGTAGATAAGATTACTGAAGGTAATAAAGGTGTTATTGTTACAATTGTAGGTACTCACAATTGTGTTAGTTGTAGAGGTGTTAAACACCAAGGTGCAGCAATGGTTACTACCAAAGCATCAGGCGCATTTAGAGATGATACAAATCAAGCACGTAAAGAGTTCTTCGACAGCTTGAAAATTAATAATGGAGGACACAATATTTAAAAGTTATGTTAGAGTTTTTATACCACGCACTCGGAATTTGTGGTGAGCACGATCACCCACACTTAATTAACCTTGGCTTTTTAGCAGCTGGGGTATACGCAATCATTAAAATATCAAATAATTATGGCATATTGGCTAGCAAAAGTAAAGGTTGAAGAGGAAACCTCCCGTGGCGCTATGAGATGGACCACTGAACAATTCCTTGTTAATGCAGAAAATGCAACAGACGCAGAAGTTAAATTAACTGAAGAATATTCATCATACCCACATGATTGGCATGTTGATCAGTTAAAGCAAATTAAACTAGTAAAAGTTATTGAGTGATGAATAAAGTACCATTTGTAGATGAAGTGGAGGAATTTAATTTGTTAATGAATAAACCTAACAATTATGAGCCCACAATACCAGAAAAAAAGGAATGGGAGTTTGTATACAACTTCGTCCTGGAAGAACTTGAGGAATATAGAGAAGCATGTGAACGAGGTGACATCGTTGAGATTTTGGACGCTTTGTGCGACATTGCTTATGTCTCATTGGGGAATGGAACTATGTTACATGGCCTTAAGGATAAAATTTGGCCCGCTTATCAAGAAGTACAAGCCTCTAACCTATCTAAGGCTTGCAAAACTGAAGATGAAGCACGAGAAACGGTTAAAAAGAGATCCGAAGAACAAGGTGAGCCCTGCCACTATGAAATGGTCGGTGATAAGTATATTGTATACCGTACGCGTGACAGAAAAGTTATGAAAAATATTAATTATTTTAGACCAGACTTAAAACAGTTTTTTAATGAAAATGAATTAAAAAATGTCTGATAGAGAAATAATGAATTCAAAAGGTTTTAAAAAGAATAAAATGCCAATTAATTTTGATCCAAAACAACCCAAAGTACAAGTAAAAAATATTGACCAAATGCCTGACCAAAAATGGCATCGTAGAATTTCGTTTCTTAAATCAGGAATCAGGATTGTAGGTTATGTTTTTATCCCATTTAATTTAATCGCTGCTACAGCATTACTTGTTGTAAGTGAAGTAGTAGGAATTATAGAAGAATTAGTATGAAAAAGTTTTTATATTTTAGTGCCCCCTGGTGTGGGCCTTGTGAACAATTAAGTCCTGTTATGGATGAACTTCATGCAGAAGGAATGACAGTCCAAAAAATTGATGTAGATTCTAACCCTGAAATTGTCCAATCATTTAATATTAGAAACGTTCCTACTGTAATTTTACAAGTAGATAACGTAGAAAAGGGAAGGAAAATTGGCCTTGCGTCAAAATCTATGTATATTGACCTATATAATCAAGGTTAATGTATAAAAATTGTTATGTTCAAAGAGGTGAAGAATGGAATCATTATAGAATCCATTTATGGACTGATGAGGGATACTCTATAGAAGATTACCAAAATTATGGTTATTTAGAATGTACAGATAGTGCTGCTACTCATATTGGCCTTAAAGGAGAAAATCTTAAGAGGGTATTTAATTGGGAAAGAAATGACCCTCGTATGCACTATTCTGATCATACTAGGGGAAATATTCACACTAAATTTCTTATAGACAAATATGGTGATGATGATACTCCCTCGGTAACTCATAGAGAAGTATTTTTTGATATTGAGATTGAGATAGGAGGTGCTCTTACCCCTGAATATATCAAAAAAGCCCCTAAACCAGTTACTTCAATTGCCCTTTGGGATAAACAATTAGATGATTGGAAAATCATTATCCTAGATAAGGATAATAATATTGAACATACAGTTGATAAACAGGGGAGAGAAGTAATCCCTGTTAAGAGAGAATCTGATTTACTAGAAAAATTTCTTAACACATTAGAAGAGATAGAACCAGATATCCTTATAGGATATAATAGTGATTATTTCGACATTCCTTATCTTTACTATAGAATTAAAAATACATTAGGAGATAGATATGCTAATAGAATGTCTCCTATTAAAATAGTAGAAGAACAAACATGGAATGAAGATGTACCTATCAGAATAGCCGGAGTTACTTCTCTTGATTATATGCGCTTACATAAAAAGTATAGTTTTAAAGATGAACCATCTTTTAAATTAGATGCTTTAGGTGAAAAATATGTTGGTCAAAAGAAGATTGAATATGAAGGTTCACTTGATAGGTTATTTGCAGAGGATAAAGAAAAATTTATTGAATATAACTTTGTTGATGTTTTAATACTTAAAAA
>CETK01010900.1_pt1 | contig 13036 bp, 13 predicted proteins | sample 361431 | NCBI WGS metagenome assembly CETK01 (sample SAMEA2622452, study PRJEB7988) | marine metagenome | biome: marine biome (ENVO:00000447); feature: surface water layer (ENVO:00002042); material: "saline water (ENVO:00002010), including plankton (ENVO:xxxxxxxx)" | depth 5 m | reverse complement strand
TACAGTAGTATCCTCATCTTTTTTGCAGTTCAAGAACTGTAAAATGATTAAAATAAATAGTATATGTTTTGTGTAAAACCTCAATGTAACTCAAATTTAAAAATTGTAAGTGACTTTTTAAATTAGTTTTGGGGAAATTATTAATTTATTTTAATTATTCTTTTTACTTTTTATTTTAACTAAAAAAAAATTCAATAAGATTCCATATATGGGTAGAAAAAATACAAATCCAATTAAAATTTTTATTACAGTTTGTGTTCCACAAATTTCAAACCAGTTTTCAGCCATGTATGCATCTTCCGAATTATAAAATGCCGTAAAAAAAAAGGAATAAGAATCTATAATATTTGAAACAATTGTAGATAATGCTGGAGCAATCCACCAACTAGAGTATTTTTCTCGAATGAATTGAAAAGCATTTATATCTATCAACACTCCAATTGCATAAGCGATTCCACTTGCAATACCAATTCTTAATGCTACAGAAAATGGATTGTCATTTAAATAAATAAGAATTACTGAAGATAAAATAGCAAATGGGAAAGAGTATCCAATAATATTTTGGGCAAAAGACTTACCTAGTAATCTTGTAGTCAAATCAGTTGTAACAATTACTAAAGGAAAACAAAATGCGGCCCATGTAATTTTAAATCCATAAAAATTAACAGGTATAGATACCAAGATGTTAGAGACAACAATAATACAAATATGTATGATTATTAAATATGACTTCATAGGTTAATGGTGATTTTTATCTAGACCGTTACCACCAGTTTTCCCATGGAAAAATATACCATAATGGGTCAGTTGATTTATTGATTGATTTACCACGAAAGTCAATTTTTTGACTACTTTGAACATTGTCTAGCAATGCACATAGTTTAATCTCACAATCAATTTTAGTTGTTATTTTTTTAATTTCTTCGAATGTTTTTCCAGTGTCATTAATATCATCAACGATTAACACTCTTTTTTTATTTAGGAAATCCTTTTTTTGTAGATAATATTTCTTGTTGCTATCTCCGTCTCTTAATTGAATATTTACTACCATGTGTGAAACTTTCAAATAATGTGATAAATAAATCCCTGGAATACATCCACCTCTGTTTATACTTAAAATTAATTCTGGAGAATATGACTCAAGTTCGATCTGCCGAACAATGGATTTTAAATCAACATTTAAGTCATCAATTGAATATATGCAAGTGTTCATTTAAATTGGCTAGGTCAGTGTTTAATTTTTAAATTTTAGTAGGGTAAAAATACATTTTTACATCTATTGGTTGGTGTTCTTTCAAATGTTTAATTAGGAAATTTATTTACAAAGAAAATTTTCTATAATTGTGTTTAGTGTTGAAAAACAATTATTGATATCAATTACAGAAAGCCCACAACTTAGTATGGGCTATAGAAACCGAAATATAATCTGAATCTACTAAATATTGATTTCGGTTTACTGGTTTAAGGCTAGTTCACTGTTTATAAATGTGGGGTCAAAGAAAAAATATGCACTATTTGATTTCAGACCATCCCAATTAAATGCAAGATGAACAGGAACAGTAGCTGACTCTTTAGATTTTTTACCCTCGGCTGACCACCAAGCCCAAACATGAGTCCAAATTTGTCCATTTTCATATTTCGAAGTAATGTTTGCTCCAACCTGAAATTTTATATTATTAAATATTTTGTGATGCATTTTTTCAAAATCAGCAAGTTCTTCAGGGGAAACATTTGTTCCGTTTACATTAATAGTTGCTGCTTGATTAAAGATGTTTTTAAGTTGGGTTTGGTCATTTTTAGGATATAATTCCATATGACGTTGTATCATCATTGTCCTTTGATCATCGTTACTAGTTGATCCTTTCCATTGAGCATTTATACTAATTGAAAGAGTAAATAATAATAATGTTAGTAATATTTTTTTCATTGTTAAATGTTGTTTAATTTATAGGAACCAAAATAACCTATTTACATTAAAATTTTAATATTTAATAACAAGACTTGAGGAAGATTGAAGAAATTTGATAATATGAAATGGGTTAAGGTTTCGAAAAAAATATTTTTAAATCAAACTGCTAATGTTTTATGGGATACCATATCTTCTAAAAATGCTTTAGAACTTTTTCATCCTTTTTGTTTAAAAAACAATGTAATTAATTACAAGAAAAAGGATAAGTTAGTTTACTTAAATGGATTAACCTATTACAGAGAATTTACTGCTTGGAAACCAAACAAGGGGTTTGAATTATACATTGGGAGAAAAAACGGTAAAAAATCAAAAGTTATATGGGAAATAGAACATAGAAAAAAGGGTTGTGAAATCAAGATTACAGTTTTTCCATATAGAACAAATAAAATATCCAAACTTTTATATCCGTTAGTACATTTTTTTATTGTTAGGCCTAAACTAAAAAAATACCTAAAATCAGTTTTGAAGGGATTAAAGTTTCATCTTGATAATGACGTAAAAATTAAGAAGAACCAGTTTGGTACTCATTCTTGGTTTTCATAAAATGAAAAATCTTAATGAAAATTTTATAATAGTAAGTTCAGCTATCAAACTACATCATGACAATTGGGGTATATATAAAGCCCATGGCCTGTTCCTTTGCAAATCTTTGTTTGAATTATTTAGGCATTGAAACTCAAAAGATAACTATGGAAATATGCTGTTGATCTAGTAGGAGAAAACTATATCAGCTTTTGAGCTTTCTTGAATCAATTGTTCGGGATAACTCCAAAAAATTTCAGTCACTTCAATTAAGTGTTCTTTATGATTTTCTTTATTTATCCCGTAAGTAGCAAAAGATCCCTCAGAAACATGAATTACTCCTCCATTATTTGAAAACTCTAAAAGTAAATTTTCAGCCATCTGGCTTATTTTTCCAAATCCACCACCGTGAGGTGTTACGGTATGTAGATTCTTAATTACGTCTTTCAATAAAATTCTAACACCATCACCTGCAGCAAAATATGTTACAATATGCCCTTGCTTTAGAGCTTCGCTTGCAGCGTTTATCGACATTATTGCAGCACTTGGGTTTTCCATTGGGTCAGAAGTAAAATGTATAAAATAGTTTTTTTTATTTTGAGCCATAAGATTCAATGATGTAAGTAAAATTATAAGAAGGAATTTATTCATTATAAATGAATTTGATTGATATTTACAATTTAAAAATTATTCTACTGTTTGAAAAAATTTTAATCAAAGCTTAATATTGAAATGCCCCTTTTCTCCAAGAAATGTATATGATGGTGAGGCATTTATTTGTTTACATTAGTTCAACTGATTTGGGGGGCTAGAGGTGCCTAAAATTAATAAATAGGATAAGCTTCATATTTTCTATTAATTCAAGACCGGTATGAGGGTGAGCCGAAAGCTTCCCCTTTACCGACTTGACAATATTGTCTTAAACTCTCAAGATATTTAGCAGAGCTATAGTTCATATTTGCATAAGAGTCATCCATTTCACTAAAACCCTCATATGTATATCTTACTCTTGTTTTACCATCATTCTCATCTAAATCATATTTCATTAAATGACCAGTATTATCGAATTTTGATTCTACAATTTCCAAATGAACAGATTCGTTTGGAACTAATGCAACTACTTTAAACTTAAATTCTGCAAAATTTACAAACTCAACAGTTATGATTTCATTTAAGTTAAATTTTCCATCTACAATCGTAGTATACCATTTTGAAAGTTCACTTGACTCAGTCAAAGCTTTGAAAACTTTTTCTTTTGGTGAATTTATATGTAAGAGTAATTTTATTGGAACCATATTAGTTGATTTGTAATTAATATTTTAAAATATATAAATTAAATGCTGAATTTAATTAATATGTATTCAAGACTTGGAATAAAAACCAAGTCCTAATGTTGGGTTTAGGAATAGTTATTTCATTTCTTTTATTTTATTTAATGAGCTGCTTGCAGAAGTTGAGTAAGGGAAAATATTTAATACCATCTCATAGTATTTTTTTGCCTCTTCATAATTCTTTTCAAACATAAAAAACTCTGCCATTGAGTCTAAAGAATTGTATCCGTCTGGATATAATTCCATGTACCTTTTAAAACTTTCTTCAGATTTTTCTTTGTCTCCATTTCTATAATATAAGTATCCAAGAAAATTTATAACTGGTGCATTATTTGGTTCACCCCAAGCTTCTTTAACTTCCTCAAGATTTTTAATTCTTTCATTTAAATCTGGATTTGTAGATGCTCTGTAAAATTGAATAAATTTCCCTCTTGGTTCTGATTCATACATCTTCTCCCAAATCTCATTTTTTTCTTTATCAAAACCCCAAATACCTCTTTTCCCGTTTTCACTTTTCAATTCTAATAATGAAACAAACCTTTTAGAGTTTTCATTCTTATTTTCGGAGTGCTTTTTTGCTAATTGGTAATGTAATTCTTGTTTTTCAGAATTTGGGAGTGATAAAGTAGATAACATTGCATGAGCACCGAAAGAGGCTGAATCAATCTTAATTGCTTTTTCAAAGAAAACATATGCCTTTTCTCTTTCAACATTTAAAAAATGATTAATGCCACTATAAATCATTTCATCATGTAGTTCGTTTCCATTTGACCACTGAATATAATTATTTGAATCTTCAGCATTTTCATTAATTTTTGAAGTGTAATTACAACTAAATGCTAATATTGTAATTGATATTATTAAGTATATTTTTTTCATTTTGAATAAATTAATTGTCAATCACCAATATAATAAACATAAATTATAAGAGAATGTATTTTAATGTAATATACATGAGAATTAATTTTAAATTAAAAATTACATTAAATCAATGTTGATTTAAAAATTACTATACTGTTTTATTTAATAATATTGATTTAAAAAAGTTTTATAAATTTATTGAAGACTAAACAAATATGAAATGAAAAAATCTAGACGAAACTTCATAAAAAAAACAGCGGCAGCAAGCTCAGCTACTTTTTTAGCTCCATCAATTATCTCTGCTTCAGTTTTTGGGGCCAACGACAGAATTAATGCCTCAGTTTTGGGTATCAACGGAAGAGGGAAAAATCATATTTCGAGTTTGATGAAACAAAAAAATGTTCAGGTGGTTAATTTATGTGATCCCGATATGAATTTATTAAAAGTACGTCAGAAAGAATTTAAAAATAAATACAAGAAAGATGTTTCTCTAGAAAAAGACCTTAGACGCGTCATGGATAATAAAGACATTGATGTTGTAAGTATTGCCTCCCCAAACCACTGGCATTCATTATCAGTTATTTGGGCTTGTCAAGCAGGAAAAGATGTTTATGTAGAAAAACCAGGCTCACACAATATTTTTGAAGGAAGAAAAATGGTAGAAGCTACTCAAAAATATGATCGAATTGTTCAGCATGGTGTTCAATTGAGAAGCTCCCCAGCAATTAATGAGGCAATTGGGTTATTACGAAATGGATACATAGGTAATGTTTATATGGCTCGAGGTTTGGTTTTCAGGTGGAGGGGTGATATTGGAGACAAAGGATTTTCATCTGTTCCCAATGGTTTAGATTATGACCTTTGGACTGGCCCTGCACCCAAAAGACCGTTTACAGAAAACTTAGTTCACTATAACTGGCATTGGCACTGGGACTATGGTAACGGTGACGTAGGGAACCAAGGGATTCATGAAACGGATTTATGTATGTGGGGGTTAGATGTTGGATTACCAACCAAAATCACCTCAATGGGTGGAAAATTCTTGTGGGATGATTGTAAAGAAGTTCCTGAGGTATTAACTTCGGTTTACAATTACCCTGACGAGGGAAAAATAATTCAGTTTGAAGTAAGACCATGGTGTACCAATACAGAGGAAGGAGCCACTGTTGGTAATATTTTCTATGGGGACAAGGGAATATTAGTTGTCGATGGGTATAGCAAATACAAAACATACTTAGGTAAAGACAGGACTCCCGGTCAATCTGGAGACGATGGAGCTATGGAGGCTTCAGGTATGGATCGAGGAGCAGGAGGAACAGATGGACACTTTAAGAATTTTATTGAGGCGGTCAGAAAACATGACGCCAGCATACTCAATGCCCCTATAGAAACCGGTCATTTATCGTCTGGACTAGCGCATTTAGGAAATATTGCTTATAGAATGGAAAAAGTCTTAACTTTTAATCCTCAAGCCGAAAAATTTGTAAATGATCCAGAGGCGGATAAAATGCTAACTAGAAACTATCGAAAGGGTTATGAGGTTCCAAATAAGGTTTGATATGTTAAAATTTGTTTAACTCAAAAATCTCATAACTTTCCATTACATCATCGAAAATTGGTTTAGATACTGGATTTGAGCCATCCAGAAATGAACTCAAAGCATCTTCATTGTGTACAGCAATTTTAAACATTACCGCACCTTTATCGGGAGAAACAGTGCCTAAAGTTTTAGTTAAATCTGCAATTTTTTTTCTTTCATTCATTCCCTCTTCAGATTTCATAAAGCCCATAAATTTCTCAAACTTCCCTTCTTTAAGTTTAGCAACTACAAGTATATCTTTCATTTAATTTAAGTAATGTTTAATAATACGTAATGTACAATTTATTTAACAAATTTATCAAAGGGGATATTTCTTGACTCAAAATGAAAAAACCCTTCGCTTGGAAGGGTTAGAAATTTTAATCAATTAAATGGATCATCTAATCCTTTGCGGAATAAATCAATCTTGTATTAATCCTTTTCCAAATATCTCTTTGTGAACTTGGTGTTCCATATTTCTTTCGAATTCTTTCGTTTAATTTAGATGGAAATGGTTTATTCCCAGTATAAATATCTTTTGCATCTGCATATGCATCGATAGTCAGGTAATTCCATTCCTTAGTTCCATTAACAAAATCAACTCTCTCAAATGCATACCATGCATCATGACCAAAGGATTTTTTTGCAGCATTTATCCATTCTTCATCTTGATGTCTTTTTTTATAATTTCCATTTTTAGTTTTAGTAATGCAAAACATGGCAAATTGAGGTGCCTTACCTCCAATTTTATTAAATCCAGAAACTCGAGATAATTTAGTCCTGTATATTACATTTCTACTTGAGTTCCTTATGTCCCGTAAAATATTAAATATCTTTTCTGATTGATTTGGAAATACTTTTTTTCTAATATTTTCAAATTCACCACAAGCATAATTATCTGAACCAGGATTAAGTACGTCTATTGTCATGTGAGTAAATTGTTCAGCCATACTTGAGTTTGGTATAACTCTTCTAAAAATCCAGTTTCTCATACATCCTTCTTTTACTCTTTGCGTCATTATTTTTCCAAAAACATCAGTCATAACTGATTCATATTCTGCACGTTTAGTCTCATCGACTTTATAAAAACTAATTTGGATTTTATAATCTTCTTGAGAAAAGATAGGGTTGAATATTCCACAAAAAATAATTATATAAAATAGTCTTTTCATTTTTAAATAATTTAAGGTTAGTTTTTTGATTGTGTAAAAATTATCTCTCAGACAAAACAAGCTCAAGAACCTCTTGCCTTACATAATCTCGCATTGAGCTGAGCTTCTCCATTCTTTCTATTCGACTTTTATTTGGTTTTGTCGTTTTAATTCTTCGACTATAGTAGTCATTCATAGAGTCATAAAAAGATGCAATTATATAATCACTATCATCCTCTCTAGGAGAGACTATTTTATGGACACCCCAGCTCTTTATATAATCACTTTTCTTTACTAATGGCGAAATTTCATTTATTAGTGTGTTTTCTAGGTCATACCATTTTCCAGCTTTCGCGTCAATAAAATTTAGAATTGCTATTTTAGGTGGCGTTCCACTTGAGGGGACAAAACCACCTTTAAATACAGTTTGAATAAATTTTGAACCTAAAACCATTTTTCTTCTGTTTTTTCTGACCATTTTAAGCTCAGATTCTGAGAACATTTTTTTTGGATTACCCATTCTAAATGGCTTGTTAATTTCTTGAAGGTGAGCAAAAACAAAGATAGTTTCACTTCTGTCCATATCATTTTTTTGCAGTCTCCACATATCCCAAGCTATTTTATCTCCAGAATCAATTCTTGCTTTATGAATTTTGGAATAATAATTTTTTTCATCTTCAATAAATTCATTTGCATATTCAGACTTAACTTTAAAATAATGTAAACCAACATAAAATTCACCTTGAGCAGTCACATATGTAAATGATAGTAATAGGATTAATAAGATTTTATTTTTCATTTTGAATAAGTTTATAGTTAGTATTAAATTATGAATACTACATAAGATTAGAATATTTCTAAATAACATTTTTTAAAGAATTAACTTTTAAGTAAAAATTATAGCTGATTAATGATGATTTAGTAATTTGGAATTCTATTTTTTAGATAATATTCATTTGAAAGATATATGCTAATGAACTTATAATTAGGTTTTTAGCTCAAAAGTTGAGATAAAAAACCTCCACTTTGGGGGATAGATATTAATGAGATTTTTTAGGTTTAAAAATTTTATGAGCATGGATACAATAAAGTATCTGAGATATGCAATTGGCGAGATAATACTCGTTGTAGGGGGGATTCTTATTGCACTTCAAGTTAATAATTACAACGAGGAGCTAAACAATAAAAAATTAGAAAAAAAAATTCTTCTTTCACTTCATAACGAGATTTCTTCAAGCCTATTAAATTGTAATTTAGTTATAAGTAAAAAGAGAGAGATTGTCTCATCATCCAATAAGATAATTTCTGAAATGTCTCCAGATGGGAATTGGGATTCAAAATTTAAATTAGATAGTTTGATTTTCCATGTTACAAATTCTGGGTGGAGGCATGTTCCACAAGAAGGTGTACTAAATGAAATTATCAACTCTGGAAAGCTTACATTAATTAGTGATAATAAATTAAAAACATTGATTTCTTCTTTACCTAGAGCTTATTCTCAAATGATTGAAAATGATAGAATAAATAGACTTAATATTAACACCAATGTTGTTCCATTTTTCTTCGGAAAGTCTTATTTAAGAAACAGTACCAACTATATTGACCCTTTTGAATTTTCGAATGCTTCTCAGGGTTTAACTAAATTCAAAATTAACAATAGTCGATTGCTAAGAGATCCAGAATTAGAGGACATCCTCTCGTATTTGTCAAACTATAACAAGTATGGAATTGAATTTTTGGAAAAGGCAAAATTAAAATATCATCAAATTCAGCAATTAATTGAATCAAAGTATCCAGATGTAGATTATGATAAACTCGAAAAAGATTTAGACAGGGGCGTATGGAATTAAAGGACTCTATCGATTCGGTTTACTGCCCATTACAATGGTAAGCTCACTATTGGCTTGAATTTGATCATAAGCTAAGCTGAGGAGTTTTTGTGGTGTATTATTGAGTAAAATCTCTTTAACATATTTATTTTCTTTGGAGTTGTTTTTCACATTGATGGTAAAAAACCCGTCATCAATGGACAAAACAGCACGGTCAACTATGGGCCTCCCCACATAAAAAGTATTGTTCCCTGGGGCCATTTGATAAAGCCCTATTGAATTCATTACATACCAAGCCGACATTTGTCCACAATCCTCATTGCCGATAATTCCGTCAGGTGTGGGAGTATAAAAAGAATTTAGAATAAAATCTAATACCTCTTGAGTTCGCCATGGGCGATCGGTAAATTGATATAAGTAAGGAATATGGTGGCTTGGCTCATTGCCGTGGGCATACTGACCGATCAAGCCTGTAATATCCCCAGAGGCATTTTCACCACTGACTTTGGATGTGGTGTTAAATAGTTTATCTAACCATTCACCAAACGCCTCTTTTCCACCTATCAAGTTAGCAAGTCCCTCAGGGTCGTGAGGGACAAAAGGTGTCCACTGCCAAGAATTTCCCTCTACAAAAGCGCTTTCAAGATGATCTGAAAAATTAGGATCAAAATCTGGATCCCAAGATCCGTCTGACATTTTACCCCGCATAAATAAAGTTTCTTTATCAAAATACATCTCATAGGCTTTGCCTTTGTTACTGTAGGATTGTGCCAGTTTGTTCTCTCCTAGTATTTCTGCTATTTTAGAAATGCACCAATCATAGTAGGCCATTTCAAGTCCATACGAAACCGACTCCTTACACTTGTCCATAGGAACAAATCCCAATTCCTCTTTGTATTTGATGTGTTTTGGCATCACATTCTCTGCCCTGGTACCTAAGTGTTTGGAACGAAAATCTTCCTGCCATTGAGAGCTTTTCACACTGGCTTCAAGCAGTTTTTTTGGAAGGGAATCCAAAAGGCCTTTTTTCATGGCATCCGCAATGACTGCTACAGCCGGATAGCCCACCATAGTCCCGGTATAATTACTGTTTAATGACCATTTGGGTAACAAACCACCCTCGTCAGATTGCGACAATAGGTCATAAATCCAGTTACTCACTTGTTGCGGTTGGATCAAAGTCATCATCGGAAACCATGTTCTAAAAACATCCCATAGTGAATAGGCAGAATATCTGTTATTTCCAATATGAGTTTTGATCTCTCCGTTCATACTTCTGTATTGACCATTGGTGTCTCCAAATAGAAAAGGTGCCATATGACTGTGGTACATGGCCGTGTAGAAGTTTATCAAAACATCCTTATCTGAACTTTCAATCTTGATTTGTCCCAACTTATCATTCCATACTTTTTTGCCACTATTTTTTACTTCCTCGAATGAAAGTCCTGCATCCAAAGTAGTTAGGTTTTCATCGGCCCCTTCAGAGCGAGTATAGGAGAGACTCACCTTAACATTCAGTGGAGTAGACAAGGGTCCAAAGTCGAGAAAAGCGATCAGGTTTTTCCCTTTGACTTTCTCTGAATCAAAGGTTCTATCACCCTCAATGATTTTTTTGCCGATAATAGGCTGATCAAATTTTGCCGTAAACCATACAGGGTCATCCTTGGCCCAGCCAGAGGTTTTCCTGTATCCTTTAATTGAATAATCATCTACAAATATGAATTCACTTTCCAAAAGGTGGTGTCCCCAATTGGGTTGGAGCACATGAGAAAGATCGATCATTAGCTGTGCATTTTCTGTCGTAGGATAAGAATACCTATGCCAACCCACCCTTTCAGTGGTCGTTAATTCGCAAAAGATATTCCAAGGTTCTAATAGTATGGAGTAATAGTTCACCTCAGCCGTTTCATTTTCGTGATTTAATACCCCAACTGGTTTGTTCTCTTTTAGACCCGTAAAAGGTAAAAAAAGAAAATCCCCCAAATCTCCAATTCCTGTTCCACTAAGGTGGTTATGACTGAATCCATAAAGAGTTTTATCGTCATGGTGATAGCCACTACTGGCATCCCATCCCATGATATGGGTATCTGGGCTCAATTGAATTTGTCCATGAGGTAAGGTTGGGCCTGGAAAAGTATGTCCGTGAAAACCCGTTCCGATCATAGGATCAACTAATTTGGTAAAATCGGTTTTAGTGTGTGTGGCATTTCTATCCTGCTTACATCCCCAGTAGCTAAACAAGGAAAATAAAAGGTAAAAACTAAGTATTGATTTTTTCATGGATTATTTTTTCCTATTGTTTCATTAATATCCAGTCAAAATTTAATATATGACTGGTATTTTATTCGATATGTCACGTTGAAAATTTTATAAATTATTTAATTTCTAAAATTTAGTCTAGCAGTTATATTTATAAAAAAATAACTCCGTGTTATTAAAAATGAATTTATTTAAAATTATTTTTTTTAAAGGACATTTCAATAAAAATTAAAATCTCTTCTGAAACTTATTCATGCCTATCGATTTAACATTAGTAAAAACTGTAACTTAACAGAAAAGAATCATTAATAGAGGAACAAATCCTTTATGACAGAGCATTTCAAATACTTGTTTTATAAAAGGTCAATTTTTACACTGACTGTTTTTTTCTTGTTCAGCAGCTTGTCTATATTTTCCCAATACGACACAACACATTATATACCATACTTTGCTGACCTTACAAAACGAAAAAAAGTAACCAATCTAGAGTTTGAAACCACCAGCGGAGGTGCTTATTTCATGTTTTCCACTTTTGAACCAGGACCAGTAAATATTAAGGTCTATAAAAGAAATGAAACGGGAACTAACTGGCATCAAGATGAAATTTATGAAAAAGATATATCTCCTGGACAGCCTTGGACATGGCATATAGAAAGAGAAAAAACAAAAGAGTTTTTCAGATATGCTATAAATGGAGATAATGAAGATTTATATCAGTCAAACTGGTTACAGTCTGATGAACACGGGCTAAAAATAATTGCTTCAAAAAACATCTATGTAAGAGTTGTTTTTCAACCCGACGCTCATAAGCAAGGTTTCGACCCTATGTATGGAAAAACCTATGGAGACGGGTCTGCGACCCATGGTGCTGCATATACCTCTAAAGGAATTGCCAAGGGTGCTGGTGTAGATTTTTACACCGCACATTTTTATTCTCAAAATAAAATATCAACCCCAAGAGATCAGGATTTCATAAGCGTAATGTCCTTGGAAGATGGAAATACAATTACACTCGATTCTCCTGAAGATTGGGAAACACCTAACGGTATTGATCTAAATAATACAACCGTTACTGTAAATGAAGGCGAAAGCATACTTTTCAAAAGGTCCTGGTCGACCAACAATCATTCCTTAGGAACTAGAGTCTATTCAACAAATGATAAAAAAATGGTTGTTTACTCAGGAAGCTGGGGGGGGAGAATTACGGATAGTGATAGCCCAAATCTCGATTTAGGCATTGAGCAACTGGTTCCAGTTAATGCATTGGGTAAAAAATATTTAATAAGTAAATCCAAATCGAAAATCGACTCAGATAATCACAGAGTTGGTATTTTAATTACAGCAGTGGAAGAGGGAACTACCTCTTATACCTTCAGTGGTTCATCTTATTCCTTATCAAAAGGAGGGGTTCGATATCATAGGATAGCTAATTTCGACAATAATGGAACTGGAAATGTGAGTGGAGGACCCTATGCCGTTATATCTGACAAAAATTTACTAGTAACTTATCAAGCATTCGGCAATGCACAAAGCGA
>CETK01073496.1_pt1 | contig 13079 bp, 8 predicted proteins | sample 361431 | NCBI WGS metagenome assembly CETK01 (sample SAMEA2622452, study PRJEB7988) | marine metagenome | biome: marine biome (ENVO:00000447); feature: surface water layer (ENVO:00002042); material: "saline water (ENVO:00002010), including plankton (ENVO:xxxxxxxx)" | depth 5 m | reverse complement strand
GAAGGTCTTCCAGGAAGTTCAGATCCAGTTTGAAGAAAAGTAACAGCAGGATCATGATTTATTGCATCAGTGTACATTGATTTTATAAAACACAGATCATCAACAATTTGAGATGTATAAGGCATAAGTTCACTCATCCAAGTACCACTTTTTCCAAATTTTTTAAACTTAAATATTGATCCGGCTAAGGGGAAACTTGATTGACCTGAGCTCATTCCAGTAAGCCTCTGGCCACCTCTGACACTATCAGGTAGTTCTGTTCCATTCAGTTTATTTAGCAGTGGCTTATAGTCAAATAAATCTAATTGAGAAGGAGCTCCACTTTGTAAAAGATAAATAACTCTTTTTGCTTTTGGCGTGAAATGAGGTAATCTATTATTGACAAAATTATTTTGTGAATATAAATTTGAAGGACTTATCAATGACCCAACAGTTAATGCACCTAATCCTAAGGATGTTTTTGTAAGAAAATCTCTTCTAGAAAACTTATAATTATGTTTATGATTATTACAATTCATTTTATCTTTTTAAATATGTTTCGTCATGATTTAAAATTGTATTTGACACTATAGTTAATGCAGCAGTTTTATATTTATCAAGGGATCTATCAAATTTTTTATCCCCAATTTTTAGAATCTGATTTGTCATTTTAGGATTTGATTTGTAGAATTTTAATTGTGATTCATAAAGCTCATTTAGAAGTTTTAATTCCTCTTGCTTAGGGTTCCTAGAGATTGCAAGTCTAAAACCATATTTAATTTGTTCTGAGTAATTTCCCCCAACTTCTTTTTGAATTCTTTCTGCCAAAACTCTTGATGCCTCAAAAAATTGAGGATCATTCATTAGAACTAAAGCTTGCAGCGGAGTGTTTGTTTTTTCTCGTTTAACGGTGCATTCCTCTCGTGATGTTCCATCAAGTGCAATCATAGAGGGTGGTGGGGAAGTTCTTTTAATAAATGTATACATTCCTCTTCTGTAAAGACTATCACCAGAATCTTTTTTGTAGTTATATAAATCAGCTGAAAAACTATTTTTCTCTAACCATAATCCTTCCGGTTGATATGGTTTTACACTAGGGCCACCAACTTTTTTGACAAGTAAACCGCTTGAGGCAAGTGCATTATCTCTAATAATTTCTGCAGGCAACTTATATGTATTGCTTCTAGCGAGCAAAAAATTATTTGGATCAATTTCATTAAGCTTATCATTACTAGTAGATTTTTGTTTGTACGCGTGAGACATCACCATCAGTTTAATCAATTTTTTTATGTCCCAGTCGTTATCAATTAGATAAATTGACAACCAATCTAGAAGTTCAGGATGACTAGGGAGCATTCCTTGGACACCAAAATCCTCAGGGGTACGAACCAAGCCATAACCAAAAATCATTTGCCAGTATCTATTTACAGTAACTCGTGATGTTAAGGGATTTTCCTTTGAAAATAACCATTTTGCTAATCCAAGTCTATTTTTAGGAAGAGAGGAATCCATTTTAGGTAAATTTTCAGGAACATTTATTCCAACTTTATAGGCAGGTTCTAAATAACTTCCTCTATTTAAAAGATAATTATCCCTAGGGGTCTTCATTTCTTCCATGACCATTACTTCAATCACTGGCTCCATTATTTTTAGCCAGTTCCCCCTTAGTGCCGAAAGCTCTTTTTTATTTCTTAATATTCTAGAATCAGACTCTATCCAATGATTTTTTACAATATTTTTGTCTACATTTTTTTCAGAAATATCATAAGAGTTAAAAATACTTAATGACTCAAGGGTTGTCAAGTCTTTGGAGAAAAGATAAATATCATCTATTTTCCCTGAAAACAAGCCATTATCACCAGAATGATACATTCCTGATCTTCCAACTCTCAGGGGTCTGACAACTTTTTTTCTTACATTTATAGTGAATCCAGTTTGGGATTTTTTTCCTACGGGAACAGGGTGAATAGATTTGTACAAATTATCCATTTTCACCTCAAGATTAACTTCATTCCCATTGATAAAAATTCGGAGACCACTGGATTTAGCTGAACCATTATATGAAAATGTTATATGATTCCAGGTATCTTTTTCAATAGCAAGGTCAGATTTTACATGAATCAAATTGGTTGGTAATACATTAATTAGTCTCATATTAATGTAGTTTTCACTGTCTAGATATATATCCCAACCTCTCCAAAAATCATTTTTCTGTCCGCTTGTTCCCAGAACGTGTTGTGTTTTTTTAGGATTCATATCATTTGTATTTATCCAAAATGAACCTGAAAAAGAGTCGTTTGTTTCAAAATTTGGAACTTTTTCTAGTTTTAAATAATCTATATCAGTTGAAAATTTTAGAGCCTTACCTTTTATACCTTCTACGATTTCGGCTTTAGATTCTGATTTAGCAAAATAGTTTTTATCAATTATAAATATATTTTTGTTGTTTGATTTCTTAGATTTTTCAATCCTATCAAGGGGGAAGTGCCCAATTAAATAATTTGATTTTAAATTTTTTAAAATATCTTTTACATTAGAATTTATTTTTTTAAGATTTTTTACGTAACTGTAAAATTCACTCAGTTCATTTTTTTGAATATTAATTTCGTTTTCTTTATTGTTTATCTTGACTTTGATTTGATTAATTTCATTTTCTTTCTCTTTACTTGGCATAGGCAAAAGAGGCCCAAAGTCTCCGTCATCTCCTGTCATTCCCAATTCTTTTACATTATTAAAAAAGGAAGCTAGTTGATAATAATCTTTTTGTGATATTGGATCAAATTTGTGATCGTGACATTTAGCGCAAGCAACAGTTAGCCCAAGAAATGCAGTACTAATAGTTTCTGTTCTGTCAAAAACATAGTGAAGTCTCCATTCCTCATCTATGGCACCTCCCTCAGCTGTCATTGGAGAATTTCGATTAAAGGCTGTTGCTAATTTTTGTTCACGCGTAGGATTTTTAAATAGGTCACCGGCAATTTGCCAAGTCACAAATTGATCATAGGGCATATTTTTTTTAAATGAGTTTATAACCCAATCTCTCCATGGCCACATCGTTCTAGCACCATCAGCATGCAATCCATGGGAATCCGCATATCTTGAAAGGTCTAACCAGTCTAGAGTTAACATTTCTGCATGGGCAACTGAATTTAAAAATTTATCAACTATTTTTTCATAGGCATTAGGGCTGTTATCATTTAAAAAAGCATCAATTTCCTCTATTGATGGAGGAAGGCCCCTGAGATCAAAAGATACTCTCCTAATGAGTCTTTGCTTGGATGCTTTTTCAGAAAATTCTAAATTTAATTTATTTAGTTTTTGATAAAGGAAATAATCAATTTCATTTTTAATTTTCGAATTAATACTAATATTTTTTGGAATTTTAGGCAATGTAGGTGTAATAAATGACCAATGGCTTTTCCATTCGGCTCCCTGTTCTATCCATTTTATTAAGATTGCCTTTTCTCGATGAGAAAGAGAAAGGTTTGACTCAGGAGGGGGCATGTGCTTTTCGGGGTCATTACTTAATATTCTATGCACGCTTTCACTTCCTGAAATATTTCCTTTAACAAATGCTCTGTTGTTGCTTGCTAACTTTGAAAATGCTATTTTCTCTACGTCCAAACGTAAACCCGCTTTTCTCGTTTTTGCATCAGGGCCGTGGCAGGCATAACATCTATCCGAAAGTATTGGTTTCACATGGTAATTAAAATCAATATTTTCAGGTAAACTTTCAATTTCTGTTGCAACTTCCTTTGGAATATTAACGGAACATTTTGTTAAAACAAAAACCAAACACAAATAAAGAGATGCCCTTAAAAACATTTTCAATCGTTAAAGTTTATCAAACTTATATCCTAAATTAGATCTGAAGATTCTAATATAGAAAATTTAATCGAAAAGAAAACCGTTAAAGTTCAAATTGTTGGCCAATTCGGGCAATGTTAAAGCCTTGTTTAATAACCCATTTCGTAGAATCACTGTTAGGATCTAAAAGAGGATTTGTATGGTTCATATGGATAAAATAGATTTTGTTTTTAATTACTTTAGTTTCATTTTCTAAATATTTCATTGTTTCATGAACCAAGGGGTGAGGTATTTCTGCTATTGGCCTGTAGTCTACTTCTTCAGCACTGAAAAAAGTTGCATCTAAAAATGCGATATCGATTTCCTTTAAAATAGAAATTAAATTTTTACTCCAAAGTGACCATTTATCAATATCTGGAATAAATAGTACCTTTTTTTTGGGGCCAATAATTTTGTATCCAACAGTTTCTGAAAATTCATCTCTGTGGGGCACCAGAATAGGAATAATTTTAACTTTATTTAAAACTTGGACATATTTACCTTTATAAAGTTTTTTAAGCACAATATTTTTTTGATCTATTAATTGACTCCAAGGACCATTATTTTTTAGAAAATTATACATCCTTGGCATCACGTAAACAGATATACATTTACTTGCGAGGGCTTCTTTACCTAGGTGAAGTAATCCAGAATAATGACCCATATGCGCATGTGTAAGAAATATTCCACTTGGCGGATTATTCATTAAATCCCATTGTGAAATTATATCTGGTGTCGCTTCAAATAAAAGGCTTTTATTTGATCCATTCTGATATAACTCAAGCGAAGTTACTTTTCTTTCCTTTTTTTCTTGTGAACTTAAATCTATACAACAACTTTTTTGACAACCGATATGGGGAGAACCGCCGTCCTGAACCGTACCTAGTACTTTGAGATATGTTTTATATGAAAATTTTTGTCCATTAGATGATGCTATAAACAAAAAAGCTATAGACACTTTTAAAAAATAATATATATTTTTTTTGAGAGTCATAAAACAGTAGGGTATGATTATATTTTCAATTACAAATTAATTATTTTAGAATAAAATAAAACCAATTAACAATTATATTAAATGAAAAAATTAATAACCTTAATTACTTTATTAATTATAGTTTCATGTGGAACCCAAAAAAAAGCCATTTTAGATCCTTACGTAGGTGTTTATGAAATGACTGTATTCGAAGTCCCTCAAATAGGTGATGTTCCATTGAAGTTGATAATCAAAAAGGATAAAGATGGATATATATCTGAACTTGAGACAAATAGCGAAGATCCTGCTGCTTTGGAATATTTGTGGGAAATAATATCTACGGCAATTAATGATGGAATGATTTTTATAGATGCCACAATAGCTAATTATGACTTAAACTTTGAATTGAATGTAGATAAAGAAGATATATCAGGATATATGATGGATATGTTTGAAGTGGAGGGTAAAAAGATTAAATAATACGAAAAATAACTTCCTGATTTTTATTCAATCATTTTTCTTCTTTTTTGATAAGCCTCTAATGCCATAATATAACATCCATAAAACAAGAGCAATTGCTCCATAAACCAAAATGTTTCTAATGAAATAAGTCATGAAATTATTTTAAATGGCGCTCTTTTAATTCAATAATAAGAGCTATAACGATACAAAGGCCGAGGCAACCAAAAAAAATACCACCAACTCCCATAATTTTTTTTTAAAAGTAAAAATTATTTATAAGAAATAGCTACTTGTAAATTTAATAAAGCTAAAATCTAAAAGATTTGACTATTTTTAGTTACAAAGAAATTAATAAGAATAAATTGAATTTAAGAGGATGAAAAATTTGAATCGTAGAAATTTCATAAAAAAATCTAGTCTTACGGCAGCCTCACTATATACAGCTGCAAATTTAGCTTGCTCAGAAGAATACGAAAAAACACCCTCTGGTGGTAAGTATATGGGAGATTTTGCTGCACCCAAACTTGACTTAATACGAATTGCAATCATAGGCGTTGGGGGAAGAGGACTTGGACATGCTAAACAACTCGCTTCGATTGAAGGGACAGAAATTGTTGCTATATCAGACCTTCACGAATATTTGGTAGATCGTTCAGTAACAGCTTGTATTAATAATGGAAATGGTAGGCACCAAAATATTACAAGATATTATGGAGATGAAAATCAATGGAAAAAAATATTTGAGGAGGTAAAACCAAATGTTGTAATTATTGCAACCAATTGGCTTAATCATGCTTCAATGGCTATAGAATCTATGAAAAAAGGGGCTCATTGTTTCGTAGAAGTACCCATTGCTGTCACGCTTGAGGAAATGTGGGATTTAGTAAACACCTCCGAGCAGACGCAAAAGCATTGCATGATGATGGAAAATGTAAATTATGGAAGAGAGGAGCTTTTATATCTAAATCTTTGCCGTAAAGGAATAATTGGAGATCTACTTCACGGAGAAGCTGCATATATTCATGATCTTCGTGACCAAATGAATGATGAAAAAAGAGGAGAAGGCTCGTGGAGACCATTCCACATTGCAAAAAGAAATGGTAATTTATATCCAACACATGGATTGGGGCCTATTGCTCAATATATGAACTTATCTAGGGGTGAAGACCAATTTAAGACATTAGTCTCATTTTCAACCCCAGCTATTGGCAGAAACTTGTACGCTGAAAAAAATTACCATGAGAGTCATATTTGGAATACAATGAATTTTAAAGGCGGAGATTTAAATACTTCGATTATCAAAACAAATTTGGGGAGAACTATTATGGTTCAATGGGATGAGACAAGTCCTAGGCCCTATTCTAGACTTAATCTTATACAAGGAACAAAAGGCACTTTGGCAGGCTATCCGACTAGAGTCGCATTAGAGGGTGGTGTTCCTGGAGTAACTGAAAATCATCATAGTTGGGCTGAAAAGGACGAACTAGGTGAACTTTATGATCAGTTTGAACACCCTATGTATAAAAGATTAGGTGCATTAGCCAAAAAAATGGGAGGTCATGGCGGGATGGACTTTATGATGCTTTACAGAATAATAGAGTGCCTAAGAGAGGGACTCCCTTTAGATCAAAATGTATATGAGGGATGTTTTTGGAGTGCTGTTTCTCCTTTAAGTGAGGCCTCAGTTGCTCAAGGTGGAATGCCACAAAAATTTCCAGATTTCACTAGAGGCGCCTGGAATCAAACAAATCCTTTAGCCATTGTATCTTAATCATAGTAAAAAGAGTGATTAAAGTTGAAGCACCTGCACGTATTTGTTTTTTTGGGGATCATCAAGACTATTTGAATTTACCTGTAATTGCAGGAACAATTAACAGATTTATTCATGTAGAAGGAGAGATAACTAATAAAAAATCATATTCTATACATTTAATTGATCTACAAGAATTTAGAACTATAGACCTTAACAAAAGATATAAAAAAATAAAAAATGGAGACTACCTTCTTTCAGTATTAGAAGTTTTAAAAAAAGCAGGTTTTTTTTTCAATCAAGGCTACAAGATCAAAATATTTGGAAATATACCCATTAACGCGGGTATATCAAGTTCCTCAGCTTTTGTGGTTGCATGGATACGGTTTTTAATTGCAACACAAGATCATAAAAATAAAATTACTGATGAGCAAATTGGCAGATGGGCCTATGAGGCAGAATCTCAATTTTTTAATGAGCCAGGGGGATTGATGGATCAATATACCATAGCCCAGAGAGGACTTTTATACATAGATACAAAAACAACTCAAACAGAAAGATTGAATCCTGATATCGGAACTTTAGTTATTGCTGAATCTGGAATTGCGAAAAAAACACTAAGTGTTCTTGAAAATGCCAGAGCTTATGGTCAAGCATCAATTAGTGCAGTAAAGAAAAAGTTTCCAGAGTTTGATATTTACAAAGCAAATGAACTTGATTATAAAAAATATTTAATACATGTTCCCAAAATGTATCAAGATCATTGGTATGCCTCAATTTTTAATTACATTCTGACTCAAAAGGCGAAAAAAATACTAAAGTCTGGTCCCTTAGATTTAAAAAAATTAGGGGTTTTGATGGACTCTCATCAAAAAATATTACAAGAAAAAATTCAAAATACACCCGATAAAATGAAACTTCAAATGCAAGCTGCACGAAATGCGGGGGCTTTAGGGACAAAAATTATTGGTTCAGGGGGTGGTGGATGTATGGTAGCCATTGTATCTCAAGAGTTCAAAGAAAATGTTATTCAAGCCTTTTTAAATAATGGGGTAAAAGCTGCTTATGAAATTAATTTAATAACTCCAGTATGAAAAATGTTATTATTATGGCTGGTGGGGCTTCTAGTAGAATGAAACGATCTCTATCGAAAAGTCATCTATCAGAAGATGAAAAGAATCTAGCAGAAAAAGTTCACAAGAGTTTGATCCCCCTTGGGAAAGACAAAAAACCATTACTTTTTTATCTAATATCAAATGCTGTTGCAGCAGGTATAAACAAAATTTATTTAACTACAAGCCCAGAAAATTTGGCATTTCAAAAATGGTTAGAAACTTGGCAAAAGAATAATTATTTTAAAGATGTTAAGATCCAAATTGCAATACAATATCTCAAAGCGGATCATAAAAAACCTTTGGGGACTGCTGACGCCATTGAACAAGCAATAGATCAATATCCTGAATTACTAAAAACAACTTTTATTGTCTGTAATGGAGACAATTTGTATTCAAAAGAAGCTTTTCATCAGTTAATAAGGCCAAGAAAGTCTCCCCATGCATTAATTAGTTACGCCCGTTCTGGATTGAAATTTAATGATGAACGAATTAAAAAATTCGCAGTAATGGATATTAATGTTTTTGGATATTTAAATCAAATTATTGAAAAACCAAACGCTGAAACTGTTGAAAGATGTAGGGACGCCTCAGGAGAAATAAGAATAAGTATGAATATTTTTAGTTTTTATGGGCAAAAACTTTATCCGTATTTAAAAAACTGCTCCATTCATCCTATTCGCAAAGAAAAAGAGCTCCCTGAAGCTGTGAGATTAATGAATAAGGCACATTCTAATCAAATTATTTGCTATTCTATAAATGAAAATATTTTGGATTTAACATCAGCTGAAGATATATCTAGTTTTGACAATCTATAAGCTTATTTAGTTTTACAGGATTATAAGTTTTCTAAAATTATTTTATGTTAAAAAATCTAATTCTCCGTGTTTCACTTACTGTTACAATTAGTTGTAATAATTCTTCTACTATTTTAGATAAAGTATTAAACAAAAATATCTATGAGTTACAAAAAGTGTTGAAAAACAAAGAAAAACACGAGCTACAAATTCTTTTAGCTCAAATAAAAAGGGACGACTCAGATAAAGCTGCGTTTAAAGAGGATACATTTCAACTTGATGAAGGCCGTTATTTTTACCCCGCAAGTACAGCTAAACTTCCAATAGCAATACTTTCACTTCAGAAAATAAAAGAATTAAGATCAAATGGGCTTCAAATTTCTGGAGATACCCCCTTTTTTATAACTGACAAAAATGGGGAAATTTTGGTCAAAAGGGATTCAACTCATTCACAAGGAATTCTAACCATAAATCATCTAATAAAAAAGATTTTTTTAGTTAGTGACGATAATGCATATAATTATCTTTTCGATTTCTTAGGCACTGACTATATCAATAAAGAATTAACTCAAAGAGGTTTAAGTAAAACTAGGCTTTACCATAAATTTCTTTTTGGAGCCGACAATATTAATACTTGGGGATATACTTTTTTAAATGAAAATCAAAAAATTATTTACCATCAGCCTTCTAAAAGTGCTTTGGTTGATTTGAAACCAAATAATTTGAATGGTATTTTAAAAGGAATTGGACATATAAAATCCGACAGTTTGCTCTTAAAACCAATGAATTTTGAAAGAAAAAATAGAATTTCAATACGTGACCTTGAGGGCATTCTCAAAAGAATAATTTTCCCTGAAGCTTTTTCTGAAAAAGAACTTTTCAATTTGACTAAAACGGATTATAAATTTTTGAGATATTGGATGAGCAGAACTACATTAGAAAGTAATTATCCTGATTATAACGATGACAAACATTGGGATAGTTATTGTAAGTTTTTTATTTATGGAGATCAAAAAGGGGCAATGATACCCGAGATTAGAATATTTAATAAAGTTGGGCAAGCTTATGGCACTCTAACAGATGTTGCCTACATAAAAGACGAAAAAAATAAAATTGAATTCTTCCTCACGGCAACAATTTTAGTTAATGAGAATATGATTTATAACGACGATATCTATGAATATGATGAAATTGGAATCCCTTTTTTAGCTGCTTTAGGAAGGAGTGTGCATAAAGAAATAATGAAATCTAGTTTTGATTAGTTTTATTTCAATTTAATCTATAATTTATGGAATATAATCATTCTGCCCTATTTTTATTTTTTAAATTTTATTATCTCCTTTGTAGTACCTTTTTATTGAAATAAAACAAATGAAAACTATTAAGGGAAATCTAATTTTAATATTGATATTTTGTTTTGTTTCAAGAGTTCTTAAGGCAAAGAATATCAGACCTTGCCAACAGTACAACTTCAAGGAATTAAAAAAAACAAACAGTTCTCAACAACAGATTGGTAATTGGTTATTTACAATCATTAAGAGAGACTTAGAGTTTAATATAGATAGGCAAGAAAAAGTAGTTGTAATGGAAAAATTATTAAACTTGCCTCAATCAGCTATGAATCTTGATGAAGATATAGTCTGGTTTAGTCCTCGTGGTAAAGGTATTCACCTATATCACAACGATATTATTGGGGTTGGTTTGAACAAGACTGATAACGGAATAAATTTTGTCAGTCTATTTGATTTGGATAAAGGGATTGAATTACTGAATAGATCTAATACTTCAATATTCAAACTTATGATTTCCATTGGAAAAGACACAATAAGACTTGATAATGAGTCAAGTTGGAAGAAGACTGAAATTAAATGGGATAAAAATGAAAAATTATCATTGCTTACTTTAAATTTTAAAGACGCAAAGGACTCTAAATTAAATGGTCTATCTGTCGTCTGTGAGGTCGAATTCCATAATAACCTAACACATTGGGGATTGGAAACAAAACTACCAGAAAAGGGGCTTTCACTTTTGGAAACTGAGTTTCCTTCAATTAAAGCAGGACCTATTGGACAAGTTCCTGAAGAGAATGTACTTCATTATCCCAAGGCTTCAGGTATTGCATATCAATCACCTTATACAAAAGAGATTAATTACAGTGAGGTCTATCCAAATTGGAGAGCTACTTATCAGATGCTTGGGCTATATAATAAGCAAGGTGGACTCTATATTGCCAGTCATGATCCAACTGGAAGTGTGAAGAAAATATCCACTAGTACTGACCAGGAAAAGGTTAATTTCCAATTCAACTGGCCTGCACCGAATATGGGTATTGACGACAATGGTTATAAACTGCCTGGAAATGTAGTTCTTGGTTATGTTGAGGGGACATGGTATGAAGCAGCTATGATTTACCAGGCATGGGTTAAACAAGAGGCTCCCTGGTGGCCAAAAGCTCCGTGTAAGCGTCCCTCTAGAATTCAAGATATAGCTGTCTGGGTACAACATGAATCAGGAGGTGATCTAAAAACTCTTGTAGAAGAAGTCTTAGATTTTGCTAAATTTATGAGAGTACCGATAGGTTTTCACTGGTATGTATGGCACAAAATTCCTTTTGATAATGATTATCCACATTTTTTTCCAGCAAAAGAGGGTTTTGTAAAAGCTGTACGTGAGTTAGAAGATGCAGGTGTTCGAGTGATGCCATATATAAATGGGCGTTTGTGGGATGCTGACCTTGACGATTTTAAATCAGAAGGAATTAAAGCTGTTACTAAGAATGAAAAAGGTGAGCCTTATATCGAAGACTACGGGAATGGTGTTCGCAACGCTGTGATGAATCCTGTCACCGAAATCTGGCAGAAAAAAATCAAGGAGATTGTTTTAAGGCTGCAAAAAGATTCTGGTACATCAGGTGTTTACTTAGACCAGATTAGTGCTGCCTCACCAAAATTATGCATGGATAGATCACACGGGCATCCATTGGGAGGTGGTTCATGGTGGCTTAACCAAGGATATTACAAATTACTCTCAGCCATACGGGAAGAAATGCCGGAAGGAGCTTTTCTTACCAGTGAAGCTATGGCCGAACCTTATAACCATTTATTGGATGGTCTTTTAAGCTGGAATTCTCAATTCCAGAATCAAAAACCGATCTATTCTGCCATATACGGGGGTCAGATATCAATCTTCGGTCGCTTCAACCCAGTTGGCCCCGACAAACATAAAGCCCTAATTATGAGAGCAGGTCAGCAATTAGTTTTTGGTGAACAACTCGGTTGGATTAGTCCAACTATTCTTAAACAGAAAGTGCCTGCCGACTTTCTAAGAAAAATGGCTCAAACTCGATACAAATTGATTGATTATTTTGTTGGGGGCCAAATGTTACCACCACCTATAGTGCGTGGAGATATTCCAAACATCACTGCAGATTGGGAGTGGGGAGAAAATAATCCATCAGATGTTACCATATCTGCTTTGCAACGTGCTGCTTGGATGTCAGAAGATGGTAGAATTGTAAATATTTTTGTGAACGTATCAGATAAAATCATTGACTTTAGAATTTCAAATGAAGAAGGAAAAGAAGAAGAAAAAATATTACTTGATGCTTATGGTATAAAGTTTATTAGAGTTGGTAGTGATTAATAGAATTGATTAGATTGTATTTTAATTTATTTTTAAAATATAAAAACACACTGCTGATTATAGGTTTGATCTGTAGATTTTTTATGTATTAAAGCCCTTACAACAAGATATTAATAAACCTAGTTTTTGATTAAACCTAGTTCCTTCAATCTTTGGTTTAAAAATTCGCCTGCTAGAATGTCATCATATTTCTTTAAATTTTTCTTATTGTAAGTTTGTGGCAAGCAGTTCAATGGCATTTCTGGTATTGGGTGCATAAAAAAGGGGACAGAATATCGAGAACTTCCCCAGAATTCCTTAGCAGGATTTACAACTCGATGCAAAGTAGAGGGGAAAAAATTATTTGTTAATCTTGAGAGCATGTCGCCAATATTAATTATCAATTCATCTTTTTCCGCAACAGCCTCTATCCAGTGATTTTTTCGATTTAGAACTTCTAAACCTCCCCCTTGCGCACCCATTAATAGAGTAATCAAGTTGATATCACTGTGTGCTGCAGCCCGTTCAGCTTCTTTTGG
>CETK01386666.1_pt1 | contig 13085 bp, 16 predicted proteins | sample 361431 | NCBI WGS metagenome assembly CETK01 (sample SAMEA2622452, study PRJEB7988) | marine metagenome | biome: marine biome (ENVO:00000447); feature: surface water layer (ENVO:00002042); material: "saline water (ENVO:00002010), including plankton (ENVO:xxxxxxxx)" | depth 5 m | reverse complement strand
TCTTGTACCAACCTTATACTTCTCATAATACTGTTTATCCGTAAATTCAGGATGTTCTAGAATTTTCCAACTATCATCCCACATTTTTCTGGTGGCAAAAGTAGTTATATATTTATGAATATTATTTTGATTAGAGTATGATTTGACATATTCTAAACATTGAAAAAATTCACGAGGTATCAAGCAATCTGATTCACCCCAAATCACATAATCATAAACATTACACTTTTCATAACACAAATTTCTTCTATACTCAACCATAGTTATGGGTTGGTCTTTATCATAAATTTCAATATTAGTATGACATTTTAATGTTTGATGTATTGTATTAAATTTATTTAATAACTCTTCTTTAGACGTTTGTGTTGTATCTACTTTTTCGAAGTATTCTGATATGTTGAAATATAAATCAACCGTTACATTCTCCTTATTTTTGACCGTGTCCAAAGCGTTATTAATACTTTGGACATGTTCGTCAATTATATCTATTTCATAAAACATAACGTGTGTACCGATGATGTATTTATTTTTTAATTCAATCATAATTGTTCCTCAAAATGTTTGTATGTGGCCTCCAACCAAGCACCAGGTGATGGTAACGCACCGGCATTGAAATGATATATCCATCCAAATTTAGTAAATAATAAATCATTACCTAACAGTTCAAATCTTTTTAAATCTTGCATATTGTATTCATATGGAAACAAGTTATAATCTATATTATTTTTATTCAGAAAGAAATTAATAATGGGTTGGTCTGTTCCAACTCCTAAGTTTTTTTGCATGTGTATAATTTTATCTTGATTACTAAAATAAAAATCAAGTATTTCTTTGAATAATTTTTTATGTTGTTTATTGAAAATCATGAAACCTGAATTAATATATCGATAATAAGGAAATGTAAAACCATCGAATAAATGATATGAATAATTTTCAATACTTCTGATTATCCAATCCATACTACCAACTGCACTAACACCACAAAACTTATGATTAGATAATTTGAAAAAATTTGGTGTGTTTGGATGAACAAAAGTATCGGAATCAACGAATAAGATTTGGTCGTAATCAATCCCCTCGTTATCCAATAAATCAAAGGCGTACAATTTATGCCATTGTGGTTTCATTATGTCGACATCATAAATTGGCTCATCTAAAACGAATAACTCACAATCGTTCTTTTTAGCCCAATTATCCCAACTTTTAATCGACCAATCATAACCTTGAGTCTTACTCCTTTCATCAAGAACTATATTCACCATATAAATAATATTTTTCAAATATACATCCCCTTTACAGCGTCCCATGTTTGTTTCATTAAATTATATCTCTCACCTCTTGCTGGAAATCCACTATAAAACCATATGTATCCATACTTAATAAAAAATGGTGTCTTATCTTGATTTAGTTGCCAATTATGGGAGAACCAATCGAATCTGTATAGATGGTTTAACATAAATGGCGGTGGTAATTTATGAACAACATTTACATTATGTATTTGTAACAAATAATTATAAACTGGCTGGTCAGTTCCTCGTGAAACCTTACCATTCTGTAACTCCATTATTTCATCATAATTTTTGTAGTAATAATCTTTGACGGTATTTAAAAACTCACGATGATTTTTATCAAATATTTGCCAACCACAACTGACATATTTTGTTATATCAAAATTGTAATTATTAAACAAATCATTATATCCACTCACACCCTCGTACAACCATCTTAGATTTTCAAACGACCTAAAACAATTTACTTCACCCTCACTTACAGAATCAAAAAAGTTTGGTGTATCCCACCTAATAATAGTTGATGCATCTATCACACCTATTTTATTATAATCAATACCCTCTTTATCCAACTGGTCAAATACATCGAACCATCGTTGCCAAGTGGGTTTATGATTTACATGCTCTGAATCCGATGGTGTATCGTAGATAAATAACTCAACATTATTCTTATCACACCAATATTTCCAAGAATTTATTGAAAATTCAAAATATTTAAAACCACCGTGTTTTTCATCTAAATATTTGTGTTCGCTTTTAACACATATGAGGAATATAACATTTTTTTTCATTTATTTAAATCTATTTAAGTATAAATATATAGGAAGTTAATGAAACACAATTTTTTTTTACTTCAAATAATTTGATACGGAGTCAATCCAAATTTGTTTTAAATTTTTATCACGGGTTGTACCTCTACCATAATGATATACAAACGGCTTACCATTAATCCACCCTTGCTCTCCGTGGGGAACGTCTAAGATGTGCTGTGATTTTAATGACCTATCATTCCAACTATTTTTACATATGAAATATTTTTTTTCTTTTTTTCTGACCCATAATGATAACAATCCTAAAGTATCTTTATAATGTATGTTAGGATATAAATCACCAGGCTCATATAAAAAATCCGAGTCAAATATCGAACGTTTCATAACAGACCATTGGGGTAGATTAGCTTGGTCTATATCGTGTCTCCAACTGTAACTAACAAACTCATTTTCCTCCAGCATTGGTAAGACATCATCTACCCATTCATCTAAAAAAACAACATCTGATTGTATAAAACTTACATAATCTGATGAACCTTTTTTTAAACCTATTTTCAAACCCTCAGCAAGAGCATAACTGGCCAGATGGACTTTTCTTTTGTCATGTTTTGTATGAATCCAAGGGTCTTCAATATCTTTTTTTAAACCAGGAATACTACTATTAGGTAATTGTTTGATACCCTCCAATATATGAACATTATGATTATCTTCAAATATATTCTTTAAATAATCGATGTCGCTCATATCACCATTATTGACAACATAAACGTGATGTGGAATAGTTACAAATTTTCTGATACTATCAACAGTAAGCTTTATGTAATCTGGTGTTTTCCAATTAACAGTAATGAAATCGATACTAGACATATTCTATACCTTGTTTCTCTTTATCTTTCTTAGTTTCAAAATAATCCAAACCATCATCAAGTGGGGTTTCTCTTTTTCTACCCTCTAAGTTCAATGATACCTGAACTCCAAAGGTTACGGCTTGAGCAAAATCCCAATAATCAGAGTGTCTTGTTCTTGTATATAACCAAGGATGGATGGCCGTCAATCCACTTTTTTTCATGAGAGATGTCAAGGTTCTTTCATCGAATAAACAATAGTGGTATTCATAGTCGTAGGTTTGACCACCGACTAATGGGCCCAATACATTTTCTAATTTACCAGTCAAGTTATAAATTTCTATTGCACTTTTGAATGATGGAACAGATAACCTAACTATACCATCTACTTTAGTGACCCTTATCCATTCTTTTAAAACCTTCTGTACGTCATTTCTTGGATAATGTTCCAATATATGAGATGCATAAACGAGGTCGAAAGTGTTATCATCGAACTTACTTAAATCGTCGGCCTTACATACATGTTGAACACCATCGAATTTACGACCATCTAAATTTTCAAAAGGTTCTGGTAATATGTTTGACCCACATCCGATATGTAAAAATCTTTTATTTTTCAAGATATCCTCCAGCCTTTTCTTTCCATTCGTTCAAAGCTTCTACACCACGATAGGCACCACGTGTTTGATGAAAAAAGAACGGTCTATCATTAATCCAAGCTTGTTCACCGTAAGGTATATCTAACAAGTGTTCATCATTCGACATATGATATTGTTCTATATCTTTCATACTGATGTTATACCGATTTCGCATTTGTGGGTTCCAATATGAATTTTTGAGTATTTTGAAGTTCTTATCATTTTGTTGAGCGTAGTATGTTATGTTACCCCATAAATCTCTGTAATCATTATTAGGATACAATTCATTATCTTCCATTTCTTTTCTTTTCATAATCCAAAACATTGGTCGTGCCATACCCAATTCGGATTTGTTATTCCGAGCTTCTCTGAAAAGATTACCTGGATCCCATCTATTTGATATAAAAAGATTTTCATCCAATAATGGTAAAATATCGTCCACCCATTTATCTAGAAAAATGGCGTCATTATCTAGTGCACAGACAAACTCCCTTTGACCTACTTTAAGTCCCTTCTCAAAACCCCACTCACCATACTTACTACCAGCGGCTACTCGACAACCATCAATTTTACCAACCCAATCTTGTGATTGCTGTCTGAATTCACCGTTATTTCCAATCACGGTGGTTTCTGATTGGTCAACACCTTTAACGATATGAATGTCATCATTATCTGAAAAGAAATCATTAAGTTCTTTGAGTTCATTTTTTTCATCAACAAAATTATTGACTATGTAAATATCATAATCTATTTCGGAAACAAATTTTCTTATACTTTTAACTAGTAAATTCACATAATCAGCTTTACAATGACTGATTACTACAAAATCTATGCCATCTTTATACATATTTTTTCCTCATTGTTTGAATGGTTTGACGAATACCATCCTCAATTTTTGTAAACTTAAATTTTGGTAGTAAACCTAATAATTTTTGATTCGAACAAATTTTACTATTTTGTCCAATGGTTTGTTTATCGTCATAAATTACCCTACCCTTAAAATTTATTTCATCCACAATAATATCGACAATTTCTTTTACATTCGTAATGGAACCTGATGATAATATTATAGGTTCATTTCCGTGATATTGTTCAATCATCCATTTAATTATCTTAATAACATCTTTAATGTAAATAAAATCTCTTTCTGCTGAACCATCCCCACTAATTATCAAATCAGTATCATTATATTTACTATTCAAACATTTATCAATCAATATGGGTATCACGCCATTATCGATTTTACTATTTGGCCCATAAGTGTTAGATAACATTGGGGTTAAACATCTAATACCATATTGGTTATTATAAGCTTTGGCCAAGATATGTAACATTCTGTTTTTATGACCATCTGTATAGCAATTAGAGTCTGGTTCTCCAATCCATAAATTATCTTCAAAAAGATTATTCGAATTAGGTATAGCGTTAATTGATGAAAGTGTTATAATTGTATTAACTCCACTAATCTGTGATGCTTTAAACAAATTTAAATTTATGACCGCGTTATCATAATAATGGTCAGCCTGAAATTTATTCATGCCATGATAGTTTTTTTGTTTAGCGGCACAATGGATGATGGTATCAAAATTATGTTTTTTGAAACAATCTATAGTCTTATATAAATCGTGTAGTGGACATTCTTTTTTACCGAGCTTCTTATCAGCAAAGTTTATATGGGAACCAACAAAACCATCACCACCAGTCACTCCAATCATAAGTATTCTTCCTCAACCCATTTATTTACCCAATAAATTACATAATCTATGTCTTCTTCTTTCATTCTGTTGTGACATGGGAGGGTGATAAATTTCAACCACTCTGAATCACAAACATCATATTTTCTATTTTGTTTCAAAGGTTCGTAAAGGTACAGAGGTTTGAAGTGAACAGAGGTGTGTATTTTTTTATCTGCGAGATAATCAATTAGGTTATCTCGTCCGATTGAGGAATGTCCCGAACCATCTGGAGCTACATTGAAAATTTTCTTGGGTAATCTTGGACAATAATATTGAACGGTTTCTGAATGAGGTGGCCTCTCTAATATTTCATGTAATTCATTATTATATCTTTCTTGTACATGTCTACGGAATTTCAAATGTTCGGGTAATTTTTTCATTTGTTCAAGACAGATTGCCGCCATAATATCAATCATATAATATTTATAACCTATCAAATCAACTTGATAATCCCAAGCATAACCTGGTTTACCACTTGCACCTTGAGAACGACTCCAAGTCGATGATACACCAAACCAAGTCATCTCTTTACATTTTTCAATCAACTGTTTATCATTACTTGTAATCATACCACCATCACCACACGGCATTGTTTTGACAGCTTGAAATGACCACACAGCCGCGTCACCCCCTTGTCCGGCACCTGGTGTGTAACAACTATGGGCTGTATCTTCAAGTATAAATCCACCAAAAACTTTTCTCAGAGCTTCATAATCGCAAGGTACACCGGCCTGATTTACCGCAATCATGACTTCACTATTTGGTTTTTTATATTTATCGACATCACTAGGGTCTATACATAAGGTATCTCTTTTAACATCAACAATATTCGATGTAAAACCATTCCAAAGTGGAATCATAGCAGTGGCTATAAATGATATAGCAGGATTTATAACATCTATTCCTTTCATATCTAAAGCTTTCATAACCAAGTCTTGTCCATGAGAAGCACTTGTGACTGCACAAGCATATTTATGTCCAACCATCTTCGCAAACTTCTCCTCGAACTCAGCTACCTTCGGGCCTTTACCCCACCATCCACTCTCTATGACCTCTTGAAGTGCATTTATCTCTTCCTTACCACCTTGTGGGCCTAAAACTGGCAACATTGTATCTCTAATTTTCATTACTTCCCTCCGAAAATACCTCAACCATTAAAACATTTTTGTCATTTATCATGATATACCTACCATCCTTACACTTGAATTTTGTAAATTGTCCTTGCTCTATCGATAATGTATCGATACCATGGATGGTCTTTCTATAGCCCTCTTTGAAATGTATTATCTGTGTAACATATCTACCCTCATGTGCAACAGAGGATAACAAATTCTTTTCACTCATCATTATACCTTTATTATCTTAACATTATCATATTCACACTCATAATCCGTACTAGTGACGATGGTAAACTTTTTATCTTTTTGTGTAGATAGAAAATTAGTCAAAAAATCTCTCATCATTTTAGGATCTTCACCCCTTGATATCAAATCACCTTTGGCTTTACCATAAGCGTATTCTGATTGGTAAAAATCTAATCCGATAATAAATATGTTTTCCTTACCATAATCAATAGTTCCATGAACAACCCCCGCGATACCTGATGTAGGATAGGAGTAGGCGTATCTTGTATTACCATCTGGTCTAGTACCTCTTTTATACATGTATTCTTTATGTACATCACCTAAGACATACGATGGGATTATTTGACCGTCATGACCCTCGATTGATTGTGCTGAACCAGGAACAGTTTCTCTAATATAAGGTAAAACCAATCTATTTATTTTAAACTTTTTATATTGTCCCCTCTGTATCATTAAGGTAGGCTCATCAGGTACCAAACTAAGAATTTGTGTTATGTCCTGATTTTGTAATGTGTCACTAATATTTTGTTGTTCTAACTCATCGGCGAATCTATTAACTATTATATATTCTTCAACTTTTGGTATTTTTTCAATGTGTTTTAACGAGTTACCTCTACAGAGGATTGCAATACTATTTTTTACCATATTGTCCTACCACCATCAATTATCAAGTTATGTCCTGTCATAAAAGAACTCGCATCGGAGCACATAAACACGACCGCACCCTTATACTCATCTTTATCGGCCATTCTAGCCATCGGAATTAAATCAGAGAACTTAGATACGAATTTATCTGATTGATTGACATAAACACCAGCAGGACTTAATGAATTAACTCTAATATTTTTCTCTCCAAGATAAGTAGCCAAGTATTTTGTAAGATTTACTACTCCGGCTTTAGCCACACCATAACTTGCTGGTTTGACACCGTCATCATAAATTCTTTGGTCTGGTGATATCACGGATAAATCCGAGGCAATGTTTAAAATCACACCACCATCCCTACAATATTCACTCTCCAATCCTGTACTCAACATTTTATTAATGATTAATTTAGAACACAAAAAAGTACCGTTCAAAATGACATCAATCGTTTTGTTCCAAGATTCAAGTTCCAAATGTTCAAATTTATTTTTCCAACCCATTCCGTCTTCAACCTTTGGGTCGATTGCTGCGTTATTGATTAGAATATCAATCTTCCTATACTTATCAATTGTATTCTGAATCGATACCTCATCGGTCACATCCATCAATTCGAAAAAAATATTACGGAAATCATATTTTGATTTTAGTTTTTTAATACGGTCTTTATTAGATTCAATATCTGTTAGTATGACCTTACCACCAAACTCAAGTATAGCTTCAGCGTGTTTAATGCCTAGTAAACCACAACCACCAGTAATTAAAGCGGTTCTATTAGTTAAATCAAACATAAGTTATATTATATCATTAACCTTTCTTAACTTTTCAGCAATAGGAATCTCAGAATCATAAACCTTTTTGACACCATCACCAATCATAAGCTCCATCATCTTGATAGCGTGAACTAAATCATCAGAGTCTTGTATCGATGCAGGTTGGTCTGAACCATACATAGTTCTATCTTTAGTGATGTGAAACTCGATACATTCCGCACCAAATGCAATCGAACCAACACAGGCATCCATACCATTGTAATGATTTGAAAATCCTATTTTTATATTGGGATACGTTTCTTTTAACGTCCGTATGTATTTAAGATTTAACTCTTCAGCCTTAGTCGGATATGTACTGGTACATGCCAATATATACTCAACATTGTCAAGTATATCCACTGCGGCTTCGACCTCTTCTTGGGTACACATACCTACTGATAATATTATTGGTTTCTTTGTATCATTTAACTTCTGTAAAAAAGTTTTATCTGTGGCTAAAGCTGAGGCGACTTTATGATATTTTACGTCTAAATGTTCCTCTACCAAATCAAGACTAACCTTATCCCAACAAGAAACGATGAAGTCCAAACCTTGTTCTTTGGAAAACTTTTCTAGTTCTTTATATTGTTCTATACTGAACTCAATACCATCTTTTTGTTCTCTAGTTGTAGTTCCAAATGGAGACTCTCTAGGTGTATCCAATTCTTCTTTAGTATATACAGATTCTATATCTCTTTTTTGAAATTTGACTGCATCACAACCACTAGTCTTTGATTTTAATATAAGCTCCTTAGCTAAATTAATATCTCCGTTGTGATTGATTCCTATTTCTGAAATAATATATGTCATAACTTATCCTTTGTTTCTTTCTAAATATATAACGAAAAACTCTTATTACAAACTTTTTTTCAATATGTCTAACTTCTTTTGTGCATCATCTAGGTTTCTATAATTACATTTAAATTGCATCATTTTAGGTTGGACTAACTCGGCATTAGGACACTTCCAATCAGGATTATATCCGTATGATTGCATCACCGGCTCTTGATAAGGAACTGATAAACCTCCGTAAAATCCATCACCACCATTATCTTTGACTCGATTATACAGTCCAAACCAATCATCGCCCTCATATCTAACGGTATAAGTCCAATAGGTATTGACATGACCATCTAAAACTTTTTGTGGAACTATGTAGTCACAATCTTTAAATACCTCATCATAAAGTTTAGCGATTTTTTTTCTTCTTTCGACTAAAAACTCAACTCTCTCTAATTGTCCTAAACCGACGGCAGCTGTAAGTTCATTCATCCTATAATTAAAACCCACCGTGTCATGTCTTTTGTAATACGGATTTTGAAAATCTTTAGGTAAAAGTTGTCGTAAACTCTGACCTGCTTCTAATGTTTTATATCCTAGTCCTCCATGTTTTCTAATGATAGTTCCATACTTTTGATTATCGGTAGTCACCATACCACCTTCACCTGTCGATAAATGTTTTTTATTTTCAAAACTCCAACTAGCCATGTCACCAAATGTTCCAACTAGTTTACCATCTATATAACCGAGCACACATTGGGCCGAGTCTTCGATAACAGGTATGTTATGGTGATTAGCGATTTCCATTATAGATATCATATCAGACGGATTACCATGCATGTGAACAACTTGAATGGCTTTAGTTTTATCAGTTATCTTTCTCTCCAAATCAATCGGACTCATGTTAAAAGTATCAGGATCTATGTCAACATAGATGGGTTTAGCCTTCATATATAATGTTACAAAAGAATTCATTATGACTGTATGACCAGGTGAAATAACTTCATCGCCCTCCTTTACACCAGCTGCGACTAAACAACTATGTAGGGTTGAGGTGCCCGAATTATGAGCTATTGAATATTTACTTTTAAAAACCTCACAGAATTTTTCTTCCAATCTATTAACATATGGGTTTGCTTTTCTATCTAGATTTTCGGAATCCAACACCTCTAGTATGTAATCTAATTCCTTTCCGTTATATTTTCCATACGGATTATCTTTTATATTGTTCATTGGTTGTTCTTCCAATCTTTTTCCCTAAAATAATTTATCTCCTTAACAATTTTATTATTATCAATATAATCTAGTATATCTTCGAACACATAATTATCGTCTATATTATCTATAATGGTTTTGAAAAAATTAAAATCTTCCTCGTAATCTAAAGTCATTCTTACATCTGTTTTTTCAAAAAAAGGATAATTGTTTTTCAACCTGTGAATCTTGAAATCTTTATTTTCAAGAAAAGATACAATATCGTGAGGCTCAACAATGTCATTCCTTGTCAAGTTCAAAATATTTTCGATAGTCTTTGATTTAAAACCATATACATCATTATATAAACCTTGTCCGTCAACTAAATCATAATCTTTCATCTGTTCAAAACACATATCTGATAGTCTATGGTCATAAAATAAATCATCACCATCTGCGGTAACTATCTCATCTATATCAAACTCTACAGAGGCCCAATACCATCTTTTGAACTTATTATGTTCGTTCCCTCGATAAAAATCTATATCACATTTTTTCGCTATATCACATAAAATATTGTCTTGGGAGTTTTTTGTTGTACACAAAACAATTTTATCAGCGTAATTTGATTTTTTTACACTATTGATTACGTATTCTATTGTAAATTTATCTTTAATTTTCAATATAGATTTATTTGGTAGTCTCTTCGAGCCAGTTCTTACCGATATAAAGATACCTCTTCTCATTCAAAAAAGTCCCTTTCATGTGTATACCAAATTATCAACTCATGTAAAGTTTCTTTTAAAGACCTTTTCGGTTTCCAACCCATTCCTCTGAGTTTATCGCTGTTTGATAAATATATAGGATCTTGAAACGGTCTATCTTCAACATATTCGACACAGTCATCAAAGTTCTTACCCATACCATCACAAATCATTCTAGTTACCTCTAGAACCGTATATGATTCATCAGTAGATACATTATAAATATTTTTATTTTCACCTTTATCTATAACCAATTCTACTGCATCAACGAAGTCATCAGCATTCAAAAAATAACGAACTTGTTCACCCGTTCCATGTATTGTTAACTTTTCATTATCCTGTAATTTGGTTATAAAATAAGGAATTAATTTATCTGGAAATTGTTTAGTTCCATATGTGTTATTTAGTCTAACTACTTTCCAATTTAAATTATAACAATAGCCATAAGCGTGTAATAAAGACTCTCCACCAGCTTTAGTTGCTGAGTATGGGTTTGTAGGTAATGTCATCGAATCTTCATACAATGGTTCTCCATTTCCTATGACCTCATCCGTACTTAGATGTATAAGTGGAATGTCATTATCAGAACAATATTTACTAAGGTGATGTAAACCTAATATATTAGTTTTTATAAAATCAGTTGGTCTGGTAAACGACTCATCAACATGAGTTTCTGCTGCAGAATTAATAACCAAATCAAAATCAGTATCTAACTTATTATAAATAGAAGAATCTTGTATGTCACCGTTCAATATTGTAGGATAATTATACTTGGCTTTATCTATTCTATTCACACATGATGTATGGCCACCATTATCCATTATAACAACTTCATATCCCTTATCAGAAAACCTATTAGATATGTGAGAACCTACAAATCCAAGTCCACCTGTTATTAATACTTTCATTACTCTGACTCCACACTATCTAAGTTTTTAAATATATTGTACCAATGTAAACAAAGTTTATTATAATCATAACCATCAATAAACTTTTCCCTAACGTTTGTATTAATCGTGTCATTTATTGTTTTAAAATCCGATAAAACATAGTCTATACGCTCTTCTAGATTTGACCAATCGTACTCAACATCAATGTAAGTCTCACCAGCTTGATATATATTAGGTAATGTTCTTACAATATCTTGATTTGGTTTTATAAAAATAGTTCCATATTGTATACATTCAAAATCTCTAAAACAAATCTCACCCATTCCAAAAGGGGAAAATGATATTTTAGAATCCCACAGGTTACGGATATATTCTTCAAATGGTAACCTATCATATATCATATTATATTTTGATTTCAAAGGTTCTAACTTATCCCACAATCCTTTTCTATGTTTAGTATACAAATGGTCATTTCTACTTCTATGGTCTTCATTGTAGTCATGTTTAGCTTGAAATATACCACAAATATCAATTGATTTTTTTGGGTTTAGATTTTGAAAGTTCTTATAATTAGGGACTAATTGACCAACGTTCCATCCGGTAAGTTTTATCCTATTCCACATTTTTTCAGAAATGTCATAAGATAAATCTAAATCACTACCACTACCCCAAAACCATTTATTATGAGCATATGGAAACTTGTAATCATGTCTGGAGCTCAAAGTTTGATTTTTAAATAAGTAATGAGCATTACTGTGTTGAAAAACTTCATAACCACCCATCAATGAGGTTGAATCTGAACCCTCAAACAAAAAATAATCACCGGTAATATTAGAGAGATTATCTAAACCCCAATCGATACTATCTTGTAAGGATAATTTTTTATCTATAAAATCATTCATTCCAATAAATAGATAATCAAAATCATCTGAATCGGTAAGTTCTATGCTATAATCGGACAACATATCTTTGATGAAATAAAACGGTCTGAACGTGGGCTCATTTCGACCAACTTGTGGATTTTGTAATTTTATTTTAATCATTCAATGAAAAATTCTCTGTTAGAAATTGTTTGACCTTACTCCAACCCTGCATTGGGTATCTAGTATTAATGTTGGAGTCGCCAACCTTTATCGCCTCTAGAACAACTTCTTTGACAAGCTGTACCGAAACGTCATTACGGTGTCCTTCATATGACAACTCAACTCCTTTTTTATTTTTATACTTCATATCATCTCCTGATATTCATTTCTCTACTAAAGTTTTCGTTATAAAATTTATTCTGTAGTTCTTGTTTTTCAATTGTTTTTGGATGATATAAACTAAGTTCCTCATGTGGTGGTAAATGTGCATAGGTTTTA
>CETK01158413.1_pt1 | contig 13114 bp, 11 predicted proteins | sample 361431 | NCBI WGS metagenome assembly CETK01 (sample SAMEA2622452, study PRJEB7988) | marine metagenome | biome: marine biome (ENVO:00000447); feature: surface water layer (ENVO:00002042); material: "saline water (ENVO:00002010), including plankton (ENVO:xxxxxxxx)" | depth 5 m | reverse complement strand
CGGATTATTACTACTTCGCTTTGCCTTACCTTTCCTAGTTCTTTTGAATCGCGAGCAAAAACATGGCCGAAAAGTACTTACATATGTAAGTGTTTTAGTATTGATTATGCACTTTTTAGAAATTTATTGGATTGCCATGCCTACTTTAAGCGCGCATGGTATCCACTTTAGCTGGATTGATTTTAGTACCTTGATAGGATTGGGAGGTATCTTTTTTGGTATGTTTTTTCAGAGATTTAAACAAAATAGTATGATTCCAGAAAAGGACCCAAAACTGGGTGCTTGTCTCGAAAAAAGTTATCACCAATAATACATATATTTTCACATGTCATTGGATCAAAAGAAATTTTCACAAACTAGGGTATCGATAAACAAAAAAGATAATGCTTCAATTGAAACCTCTGATCAAGAACTGGTCCAAGCAATCACAATTGGTGTAAATAATGATACTTTAGATGTCAAGAAATTGATACTCTGGTCTAGCCTTGGAGTCGGAATTGTAGCAAGTCTTGTAATAATTTGGGTTTTTACATCTCAAATACTTTTTCAGCAGTCCAAGGCAAATGCCACCGCTACAGGCACCTACTATGCGATTGAAAAGCTAACTGATGATGCAAATACTCATATTCAATCGTTTGGAGTATTAGACAATGAAAAAGGAGTCTATCATATCCCAATCGATCTCGCCATCGATAAATTGACAAAAGATGAGTAGACCCACAGCGATCTACTTTTCTATAGTAAAGACCCAATATTTTAAATAAGTTACTATGACTTTGTAGTATGAAACTCTATTTGCAAACAATATCAAAATCACTTATTGTCGGTGTCTTCTTACTTCTTGGAAATTCTAATCATGATAATTTATTTGGCCAAAGTAGTCATAATCCGACCAACTCGAGTAATTCAGGCGCTTACTTAGACAGACCCAATCAAAAACCTGCATTTATACAAGATATAGGTATAAACGAACAACTTGGAGTACGCATCCCTATCGAATTAACTTTTGCTAAGGCCAATGGCGACTCCGTCCGCTTAGCAGATCTACTCTCGTCCGGGAGACCGATCATCTTAAACCTTTTGTACTATGAATGCCCTGTACTTTGCGGGCTCATCATCGATGGACTCTTCGATGCCGTACAAAACCTTGCTTGGCACCCGGGAAAAGAATTTGATATTATCTCGTTGAGCATAGACCCCACCGAAAAAGATACTTTAGCTGCCCGCATAAAAAAAGAATACATCGGCAATGAAAGCTGGGGTGCTACGAAAGGTTCTGAACAACATGCCGCGACTATTGAGCAAGTGAACAAAGGATGGTCTTTTCTCACCGGAAACCAAGCAATGATTAACTCGCTAACCTCCGCTGTAGGTTTTGGTATTGCTCCAATCCCAGGAACAGAAGACTACGCACACAGCTCTGCAATTATCCTTCTAAGCCCCAATGGCATAGTTACACGTTATTTATATGGCTTACGATTTGAATCATTCGATCTACGTACCGCCATCTTGGAGGCTTCGGAAGGCACAATTGGAAACACAATAGACAAGCTAATAATGTACTGCTATCAGTACGACTCAAATTCTAATTCTTATACCCCAGTAGCAAAGAAAATTATGAGCTTAGGAGGTTTGGCTACGCTCATTTTTCTTGGTATCTTTATAGGGTATCTTTGGTTGCGTGAATCACGTAAAACTCACTCAATTACTAACTAAATTACTAGGCTCTTTCTATGGGAAGACTGTTTGATTTTATGCTCCCGGAAAATAAGTCACCACTAACCGCTGACTCTACCGACTGGCTGTTTCATTTCATCAATGAAGCCAGTCTAGTTATTTTTCTTGGCGTTATATTTGCGATGATATACTTTGCAATTCGCTACAGACGAAAATCAGAAGATGACAAAACACCATTAATTACACATAATAATACTTTAGAGATCACCTGGTCAGTCATTCCTTTATTACTAACTTTTGTTGTTTTTGGTTTGGGTTATTCAGGTTGGTTGAATTTAAAAACTGTACCCAATGATGCTTATGAAATTCAGGTAACTGGGTTTAAATGGAGCTGGAATATAAATTATGAAAATGGAGCCCAAACTATTAATGAAATTCATGTACCTAAAGGTATACCAATTAAATTAGTTATGACATCCAGCGATGTATTACACTCTTTCTTTGTGCCTGAATATCGTGTTAAGCATGATGTACTACCTAATCGATATACTTATGTTTGGTTCCAACCTGAAGAAACTGGAGAATCACAAATATTTTGTACAGAATACTGCGGAAATAGCCATTCTAATATGTTAGCAAAAGTAATTGTTCATGAACCAGAAGATTTTCAAACATGGTTAGATGAAAATGCAGGTGGACCTACTGGCTCACCTATTGAACAAGGTGAGCAGCTCGTAACGCTTCAAGGTTGTCAAGCATGCCATTCTGTAGATGGGACTGAAATTATAGGACCAAGTTTTAAAGGTATTTGGAATCGTGAACGAAAATTAGCAGATGGGAATACTATAATCGTCGATGAAAATTATATAAGAGAATCTATTTTATATCCTGGTGAAAAAATTGCAGAAGGATATCAAAATGTAATGAGTCCATATGAAGGACGAATCAACGATGAGGAAATCACTAAGATCATTGAATATTTAAAAACAATTGATTAACAATATGGCAAGTTTATCTAAGGCTGTAAATACTGTACAAATGACTCCAAAAAAATTAAAAGTAAAAAGATTTGTACCGTTAGAAAACCCAACTAATACCTATTTAACCGATGAAAAGGGTATATGGGCATGGTTAACGACCGTGGATCACAAGAAAATCGGTCTTATGTACCTCGGTGCGGTAGCTTTCTTCTTTGCGCTCGCTGGTTTTTTAGCCATCGCGTTACGAACCGAGCTATGGACTCCTGCAAAAACTTTCATCGAAGCAGACACCTATAATCAGCTTTTTACTCTCCATGGAGCCATGATGGTATTCTTTGTCTTGGTGCCTTCGATCCCTGCTGCACTAGGTAACTTTATCTTACCCATGCAACTTGGGGCTAAAGATGTGGCCTTCCCAAGATTGAATTTAGCTAGTTTCTATATTTATGCATTTGGTGCTATATTTACATTCCTCTCTCTTGCCAATAACGGATTTGATACCGGATGGACCTTTTACACACCTTACAGTTCAGACACTAACTCCGCTGGAATTATTTGGGTAACCCTTGGGGTATTTATTTTGGGTTTTTCCTCCATTCTCACGGGAACCAACTTCATTACCACGATTCACAAACTTCGCGCTCCTGGTATTTCATGGGACCGTTTGCCATTAAATGTATGGGCTCTATATGCCACTTCAATTATTCAAGTATTAGCTACTCCTGTCCTAGCCATTACTATCCTACTTCTAGCCATGGAGAATATCTTGGATATTGGAATATTCGATCCAGCCCTAGGAGGCGACCCAGTGCTATACCAGCATTTTTTCTGGTTCTATTCTCACCCTGCGGTATACATTATGATTGTTCCTGGATTTGGTATCATTTCGGAGGTCATTACCACCTTCTCAAAAAAGACTATCTTCGGATACTGGGCCATCGCCCTATCTTCTTTAGCCATTGCCTTTATCGGCTTTCTTGTATGGGGACACCACATGTTTACTTCTGGTCAAAGTGCGGTCGCCACGACTATTTTTTCCTTCCTCACCTTTTTAGTTGGTATTCCAACAGGCATCAAAATCTTCAACTGGGTAGCCACACTGTACCGAGGTTCTATCTTAATGAAAACACCAATGATATATGTCTTCATATTCATCTTCTTATTTTCTATTGGTGGATTTACTGGAATTATGCTGGGTGCTTTATCGGTTGACATACACTTACACGATACTTATTACGTAGTAGCCCATTTTCACTACGTCATGATGGGAGGTACTCTAATTGCACTACTAGCTGGTCTGCATTATTGGTGGCCAAAAATGACAGGCAAAATGTATAATGAACCATTAGCAAAATTTGCTGCTGTGCTTATTTTTGTCGGCTTCAACGTGACCTTCTTGCCTCAGTTTATCATGGGAGCGCAAGGGATGCCACGCCGGTACTACAACTACATTGACCAATTTACACCATTCCACCAGACATCGACTATTGGCTCTTATATACTAGCTGTAGGTTTTCTCGTCATACTATTTTACTTAGCGCATTCTTTGATTAAAGGTCAAAAAGCGGGACCAAATCCTTGGAACTCACGTGGCCTTGAATGGCAAAGTACTTCGCCCCCAGATTTCCACAATTTCTCACATACACCTGTGGTTATTCATGGTCCTTATGATTATCACCAACCTATGGAAGAATTCCAACTAGGTCTAGCTGTAGATCATGAGTACGGCGATGAGCAGGATGAAGTGGCTGCTGAAGCGCATGCATCCTTGGATACAGAAACAACCGAAGCCTAATTACAAACTTAACTGACCAAATAGACAAATAAACGCATGGCGAATCATTCAGCAACCCATCCTAAACACGTTCATCACCACTTTGTGGACTCCAATCAACAGTTCGAGTCGGCCAAGTTGGGAATGTGGGTATTTTTGGTGAACGAGATCTTATTCTTTGGCGGACTTTTCTGCGCTTACATTGTATTTCGGGCCTGGTACCCCGAACTCTTTACCCAAGCAGCCCTCGAGCTTAATACCTTTTGGGGCGCGGTCAATACCGTGGTACTGATCGGTAGTTCACTAACTGTAGCGATGGCTATACGTTCTGCACAAAACAACCAAAAGCGTGGGCTGGAAATTAACCTGCTCATTACCATTCTGTTAGCCTGCGTATTCTTGGTTATAAAGTACTTCGAGTACGAACATAAACTGCATCTCGGGATTGCTCCTGGTTCGTTTTGGAACCCCACTCCTGAAATCGCAGCTGTCCTAGACCACCCGAAAGCGAATATCTTTTTCGGGATTTACTACATGATGACAGCAGTGCATGGATTGCACGTTATAATTGGAATTGCCCTTATGATTTGGTTGTATTTGCGAGCTCGCAAAGGGCATTTCAACTCCGAATACTACACCCCGGTCGAAATAACCGGATTGTACTGGCACTTAGTAGATTTGATCTGGATTTTCCTGTTCCCACTCTTATATTTAATAGAATAATACGCGCTCATGCCTCCTAAAACTAATTTAATATTCAACACATAAAACCCTGAAATTTTACAATGATGAGTGAACATCACGGACATCACATTGCATCAGCCAAGCAACTTTGGGGCATTGGAATAGCCCTATTGATTCTGACAGTCTTAACGGTCACCGTTGCCGGATTGGGCCTTCCCTCTCCTTTCGACATTCTAACGGCCATGGCTATTGCCCTAACCAAAGCTTTTTTAGTTGCAGCGTTCTTTATGGGCCTTTATTGGGACACCAAATTCAACTCCATGTTGCTAATCGGAGCACTGGCTTTCTTCATACTAATGGTCAGTATTACCTTACTCGATACGCTCTACCGCGATGATATAGTCCCATCCTTCTAAGATGGACACCTCACGTCCCATTGACCTAAGCGTTCCTTCTGCGGGAGCAATTCAGGATCACAGATGGGTGCGCTTCGGCTCTTTTGAGTTGCACTGGATTGAAACCGGCGATATCTGGCTTGACGGTGGAGCCATGTTCGGTGTCGTTCCTAAAGCCCTTTGGGCTCGTCAACTTCCCCCCGACGACAAAAATCGCATCCCAATGACTATGCGATGCCTGCTTATTCGCTCCCTTACTACCGGACGATTATACCTAGTTGACAATGGAGCTGGGAACAAATTCAACGAAAAAATGACGAGTATCTATGGCCTATCCTATGGGGCGAAGGGCGAGAAACGACTCGAATCTTCATTGGCCCGCGCAGGGGTGCATCCTTCCGAAATCACTGACCTTATATTTACCCACCTGCATTTCGACCACTGTGGCGGCACCACCGACTACGTGAATGGTACCTTAAGGCATGTATTTCCGAACGCATGCTATCACGTACACCCCGATCACTTTCGTACCGCCACAGAGCCAAACCCCCGTGAGCAGGCTAGCTTCCTGCCCGACAATATTGGACCTATCGCTTCTGCCAGCAAGCGACTTTCCCTGCTTAATGTGACCAGAGATGATGCAACCCATCCCGTTTACGAGCCGGGCCTCAACGCTTTAGTTATGAATGGGCATACCCTTGGTCAGCAACTCCCTAAAATTACCAGCGGAGACAAGCACTTGGTTTTTGTAGCCGATTTACTCCCTACCGCCCAACATCTGCCCTTGGTTTGGATAATGGGCTACGATATGTTTCCTACTCAAACCTTGAAAGAAAAGCAGGCTATTTTAGAACAGGCCGCCGCTGAGCAGTGGTGGTTACTGATGGAGCATGATCGTTATCATGAATGCATACAGGTTGGGAACATCAAGGAGCGTTGGAAGGTTATAGCTACTAGTACGTTGAACGATTTAGCCCTTTAGTACCACTGTGCCCAACACCCAACCTAACAATCATAGGCTACTGATTCGTAGCCTCCAAAAAGCTCATAAGCAGTCCCAAGCCCAGCGGACGACATTAGGGCTATGGAATGCCAGCCTAGTAGGTATAACGCTATTTTTAGTATTGTTGCTTCTAGAACAGCAGTTCTATTTGGATCCTTGGATTAAAGGCCTAGGCTTAGCAGCTATTGCCTCCACTAAACTGTTTAGCCTTTGGTGGACTCGCCGGCAAGGGACACCAATGAGTTTCGAAGAATTTTACCTTCAATTTAGCCGGCAATCAGGTCTCGAGGAACTGCGGTATGCGGTCGATTTAATGCAGTATGAGGATGCTAAGAGCGAAGAGGCCAATAAAAAGAAAACTAACAAACAAGCTGATATTGCATCTGTTTCGCCCATACAACAAGCCTTTATCAACGCGGCGATTTTACAAAACCTAGAGCAGGTACCCCAGCCTAAACTCACCACCATACTCGACGAATACATACGCAACTTACCTACCGCTAGCATGATTCGACAACGCCTCCTGTGGATAGGTATATTTTTAATGCTAGGGGGCTTTACGGCGTTTAATTTTTCAGATGGAACCTTGCGCCTTATAAGCTTTTGGCAAAGCTATGAAAAGCCCAATCCCTACCACTACACCGTATTTCCTGGCAACACCACTTTGGAACAAGGCACGGAATTCACAGCCACAATTGGCTTTAAGGGTACAATACCCGACGAGCTTATTCTGTACTTTAAAACCGATATTGAATCCGAGTACAGAAGCCAGCTGTTGAATGAGGTAGCGAGCTTATCAGGCTCAGACTCTGCATCCTACAACGCTACCTTCGTCGCACCCAGTCAGGAGCTTAACAGTGCACTAAGCTACTACATGGGCATGGATGATTTCCAAAGTCCGGTCTACCGCGTGGACGTGCAGAACCGGCCTCGGTTCCTAGATCTGTTAGCTGTACTCACTCCTCCAAATTACACTGGGCTACCCACTGACACTCTGCACTATCCATTTGCGCAATTAAACGGTTACCAAGGCACCCAACTCGAACTACTCGGTGTATTAAACAAACTGGTAGCAGACCTGCAACTATTCCACAGTATCCAAGGCCAACTACCCATCGACTCCAGTTTTATTAGTACCCTTGGTTTTCTACCCGCCGATACCTTATTCCATATTACCAGCCTACAAATCGAACAAGTCGATACCCTACGATTAAACTTGAAAGACACCAGTGGTTTGCAAAGTAGCCGTTCTGAGGCTGGGATGATCCAGTTCGTTCTTAACCCAGCTATAGATGCGCCCCCACAGGTATCGCTATTGGAACCTATTCAAGATTTGAGTGAGGTTGCACCCAGTACATTGCTTATTCTCTACCGAGCAAGGGACGATCATGGTCTCGGTCAAACCCGTCTTCGCTATGTACTGCAACGCCCCTTTACCGATTCTGAAAGTATTATAAACATCCCTCTCGGTCAGGCACTACATGATGCTATTGTATCGTATACCTGGGACCTAGAAGAATTGGCGCTGCGTCCCAAAGATAAGCTGCGATTTTGGATAGAAGTTCAGGATAATGATGGGTATAACGGTCCTAAATGGGGAAAATCGGAGGAACGCGTGCTGCGCATCCCTTCGCTAACTGAATTTTTCGATGATATTGGTGAACGGGAGGATGAAGTGAACATCGATATGAGGGATATATCGGAATCTTTCGAAGTCATTCAAGAACGTTATGAAGAATTCAAAGAAAACCTGATTGACCAACCCAAGGGTAACTATGAGCAGCAGGTACAGCTCGAAAGACTGCAGGAAGAACAGCGAGAAATAGAGGAGCGAATAAAAGAACTGAACGAAAAGTTCGAGGCCATCAAAGAGGAGTTGAGCGAGAAAAATCTACTTTCCGAAGAGACCTTGAAAGCCTATGAGGAATTAGAGCAGCTCATGAAAGAAATTGACGATCCCGCATTTCGAGAAGCTTTAGAACAGCTACGCGAAAACTTACAACAAATGAACCCTGAGCAGATACGTCAAGACCTCGAGGATGTTGAGTTCAACGAAAAGCGTTATAAAGAGCGGCTTGAGCGAAGTATTGAACTCTTTAAGCAGCTCAAACTCAATTCCGATTTGGAAAAATTGGCTCGTTCTTACGAGGAGTTGGCCAAGGAGGAGGCTGAGCGGAACGGACAAACGGAAGAAGATGAAGAGGGAACAGAAGAAGAATCGAATCAGAACTCTAGTAAAACTAAGAGACCTAATCCCCTCACAGAACAGAAAAGACAAGCCCTACAAGAAGAGTTAAACCGTCTTCAGGAACAAAATAAAAGACTTTCCGAGCAGATTTCCCCAAAAAATGAAGATATCATTCAAGAACTTCAAGAATTCTCTATGGATAAGCTCGAGAAAATTAAAGAACGCATACAACAAGAATCCCAACCCAACTTGCAGGAGGATTTCGAAGAACTGGCCCAAAAAACTCGCGAACAGATGCAGGTGCTGGGGCAACAGCAAATAAACTTAAGTATCGCAGCGCTGCAATACATTCTTCAGAGCTTACTCAATCTATCACTGGAACAAGAAAAACTAGTAACTGCTACCGAGGAGACCGAAAACCAGAGTCAGGCTTATATAAATATGGCTCGGCATCAGCAACGTATTGAGCAAGTGTTCAATAGCCTAGCCGACTCCTTGTACGAAATCTCCACCGACATTCCCCAGTTTGCTAACCGCATAAACGAGCAAAAGGCCCAGACCCTCGAACGAATTCAATCCAGCCTCACTCAAATGATCGAACGTCAGCAAAATCGAGCCAACTTAGCCTCGCGCCAAAGCTTTGGAGGGCTTAATGAACTTAGCTACGAACTAGCCAACCTAATGGACCAGCTTCAAAACTCTCAGTCCGGTTCGAGTAGCAGTGGAGGGATGAATATGCAACAGATGATGAAACAAATGCAGCAAATGGGTGAGCAACAACAAAAAATGAACCAGCAGATTCAAGACATCATCAATGACATCCAGGGGGATCGGCTCACACAAGAACAAACCCAGCGCCTAGAGCAGCTGTCCCGTCAACAAAACGCCATTCGAAAGCAGCTTCAAGAGATGCAGCAAAACGGTGGACTTGAAGCCGGTGACGAACTTGCAAGCGAACTAGAGCGGATTATTGAGGACCTAGAAGAAACTATTAATGATCTCCGTGGGGGGATGATAGACTTTATTCTGATTGAGCGCCAGCAAAATATTTTATCACGCATGCTTCAGGCCGAAGATGCCCTACAAGAGCGGGATGAGGAAGAACAACGAGAGGGTATCTCAGGAGAAAATCCATTGAACCGCCCCAGCCCACCTATTAGCCTTGAAGAGTTGGAGCAACTCATTCGCGAACGGCTGAAAGATCCTAACTTTACCCCTTTTACCTCAGATTATCAGCAATTGATTCAGCAGTACTTTGAACTGCTTCGAAAGCAGCAAGTGGATAGTTAGTGTATTAAGCTTTTAAATAGCTATTCTCACATTATATAAATAACCGCATATTTTATTAACTTCAAGATAACTGAACTTACCAATTCAACTTGAACATAGTGAAAATGATAAGTGCCTAGTGTTGATAAAAATAGACGAATTACTTACTTAATCTTTCCCGAACAAATCGCGGGTATAAACCTTATCGGCTACATCCCGAATATCATCTACCATACGGTTGGAGATGATGATATCGGAGATTTGTTTGAAGTCCTCTAGATTTTTTATGACTCGAGACCTATAAAATTCATTCGTTTTTAAATAAGGCTCATACACTACCACTTCAATACCCTTCGCTTTTATGCGCTTCATGATGCCTTGAATAGCTGATTGCCGGAAATTATCCGACCCCGCTTTCATAACTAATCGATAGACCCCAACCACCTTGGGGTTTTTACTCCAAATTTGACGTGCTATAAAATCTTTTCGCGTAGAGTTAGCATCCACAATTGCCCTGATGATGTTATTGGGTACGTCCTTAAAGTTGGCCAATAGTTGTTTGGTATCCTTGGGTAAGCAGTACCCGCCATAGCCGAAACTGGGATTGTTGTAGTGATTTCCGATGCGTGGATCTAAGCCCACTCCTTCAATTACCTGCTTTGCGCTTAGTCTGTGCGACTCACAATAAGAATCTAGTTCGTTAAAATAAGCAACCCTCATGGCAAGATAGGTATTCGAAAATAACTTAATGGCCTCCGCTTCGATACTATCTGTGAATAAAACCGGGATATCTTCTTTTGGCTTTTTAGCTCCTTCAAGTAACAGATCTGCAAAGGTATGTGCACGCTTGGTTCGTTCTCCAACTACGATTCTAGAGGGATATAAATTATCAAGGAGCGCTTGTCCCTCACGTAAAAATTCAGGAGAAAATAATAGGTTTCCGGTGCTAAATTGTTCTTTAGCACGCTGTACATAGCCTACTGGAATGGTAGATTTAATAACCATCACCGCTTCAGGATTAATAGACATAACCTGTTTGATGACTGCTTCAACTGACGAAGTATTGAAGTAATTAGTATCTGGATCGTAATTTGTAGGTGTAGCTATTACGACATATTCTGCTTCTTTAAACGCCTCCTCAGGATCTACAGTTGCCTTGAGATTGAGCGCCTTATTCTGTAGAAAATGTTCTATTTCCTTATCTGTAATAGGAGACTTTTTACTATTGATGACATCAATCTTTTCTTGTACGATGTCCAAAGCAATCACTTCATTCTTTTGGGCAAGAAGTACGGCGAGAGAGAGTCCTACATATCCAGTGCCTGCGATGGCTAGTTTCATATTAATTTTGTTATGTTTTATTACCTAAATAAATGACATTATTTCCTTTTTTTCGATACTCTTCGCCAGTCTCCCCGCATATTGACATCCCTTCTTCATCAAATTTTAAACGAACCCCAGCTTTTGACATCCATCCTATTTGTTTAGCGGGATTCCCAACCATAAGGGCATATGCGGGTACGGATTTTGTCACCACACTTCCTGCTCCGATGAATGCATATTCGCCGATTTCGTTGCCGCAAATGATCGTTGCGTTGGCGCCGATAGTCGCTCCTTTACCTACACGGGTGTAGAGGTATTCGTCCTTACGATCGATCGAACTTCTGGGATTTATCACATTGGTAAATACCATGCTAGGACCGCAAAAAACGTCATCATCTATAATAACTCGGTCGTAGATGGATACATTATTTTGGACTCGGACATTTTTTCCAAGGACGGCTTTTCCACCTATATAAACGTTTTGGCCGAGTACGCAGCCTTCCCTTATTTTAGCTCCGGCCATCACATGCACCCAGTGCCAGATTTTAGTGCCAGCTCCTACCTCAGCTAGTTGATCTACTATAGCGGTTTCGTGTATGAATACATTGTTCATAGTTCTACTCAATATTAAACTCTTAAGTTATGTTGAATAATCCAATGATAAGCTTCTAAAACCCCAGATGTTGAGGGACCGTTGGTCACTAGATGAGCAACTTTCTTTACAGGTTCAAGTGCATTGGATGGTGCAAAGGCCATTCCTACTCGCTTAAGACCAGAAATATCTCCGCTAGAATCTCCAATATAGGCTATTTGGGAGAGATCCACCTCTAACATTTTGCATAAATGCTTCAAGCCCTCGCCTTTGTTAGCTTTTTTCACAATAATATTCACTGATACATCCGTCTTATGAACCTCAAAATGTGGGAAATCTTGAGATATTTTTTTGATAGCTAAGATATGTATTTCATCGATGATTGATTTTTCACGATGGATAAGTCCGACATCAGTGAATTTAGCAAACTCAGAAATAGATCCTGGAAAATTGGGAAAAATTTCTTCATGCGCCCATGCTCGAATGGCTTCAATGTCCGATGTAAGAGTATCGGTGACTATAGGATTCCACGTAAGGCAATTGGTTGTCATATCATAAAACCCACCGCCACTTTCAAACACAAAAGGTAAACGCACCCCTAAAAATTGCGCCTGCGCCTCGGCGTAGGGCATGGGCCTACCTGTACAAATAGTCATAGGTGGAATGCTAGGGTCTGAATCACTTTGAAGCTGTAAGGCTCGAATTTGGGTATAGACTTCCCAGTTGGGGGATTCAAAAGGATCTGTCATACAACCATCCAAATCAGTGACAAATACCTTAATTTTCGAGATTGGGAGAGTTCTTTTTGATGATGATGATTGATAAGTCATTAGAAATAACGAATGGGCTTCTTCAACCCGAAATCTTTTGAGATTCTAGTGAATTCTTACTAACCGAATAACTAGGCATAAGCCAAGAGAGCAGTAATAATATGAACCCAAGAGCAGCTAGCCACTGGTACTGATCTTTAAAATCAGCATACTCCTGGGAGGAAAATTCGCCTTGTTCAAGCTCATTGACTCTTGCAAGAAAGGCATCAATGCCAGAGTTTCCACGATCGATTTGATAGTAACTTCCACCTCCTTGAGCGGCTATTTGCCGAAGAGTCTCAGGCTGAAGCGCAGTGGTCACCACTTTTCCCTGACGGTCACGCTTATACCCCACTAATTCGACAGTACCTTCTCTATATAAGGGAATGGTAGTACCTATAGTGGTGCCTATACCGAGGG
>CETK01019737.1_pt1 | contig 13116 bp, 9 predicted proteins | sample 361431 | NCBI WGS metagenome assembly CETK01 (sample SAMEA2622452, study PRJEB7988) | marine metagenome | biome: marine biome (ENVO:00000447); feature: surface water layer (ENVO:00002042); material: "saline water (ENVO:00002010), including plankton (ENVO:xxxxxxxx)" | depth 5 m | reverse complement strand
TTACGAAAATTATAAGAGTAAGTATATAAAAACCCTATCTTTAAATTAATTTCTCAAAATTGAGAGTTTTTTCTTCTAATAAAGAACTTTTAAAATCAATAAATAATCATGGTTTAATTGGTATTGTGCCAACAATGGGCTCGCTTCATGATGGTCACCTATCATTAGTTAGAAGAGCGTTAAATAATAATGATCAGGTAATAGTTTCAATATATGTAAACCCTACTCAGTTTAATAATAAAGAAGATTTAAAAGCATATCCAAGAAATATTGATAAGGATCTTGAAAAGCTTAGAGATTTTAAGGATATTATTGTTTACACCCCATCTGACAATGATATTTATAGCAAAATATCTTCAAAAGATTACGATTTTGATGAATTAGGTAAAGTTATGGAAGGTAAATATAGGCCTGATCATTTTAATGGTGTTGCAACTATAGTTGAAAAGATATTTAAAATGTTTAAACCAAATAATGCTTATTTTGGAGAGAAAGATTTCCAACAACTTAGTATTATTAAAACAATGGTCAAAAAACTTGGTATTAAAGTCAATGTTATATCATGCGAAACAATAAGAGAAGCTGATGGGTTAGCAATGAGCTCAAGAAATGAACATATGACTAAAGGAGAGAGGTTAATTGCAGGAAAAATTAATAAGTTTTTGATAAAGGCAAAAGAGATATATAAAAATAAAAAAATAGATAAAATTCCAGTTAGTATGATAGACGAGATAAACAATTTGAAAAACTGCAAACTTGAATATTTTGAGATTGATAATCTATCAAAGTATAGTAGTAGTTTGATAGATGAAGGTGATAGAATTTTTATTGCATGTTGGGTAGGTAAAACAAGAATAATAGATAATATAAAACTGAAGTAATTTGAAAAAAAGACTTAAAATATTAATTCCAATAATAGTTGGGTTCTTTTTTATTTATTTGACTTTTGAAATAACTAGTCCTGAGGAAAGAGCTTTAATATTGGGCTATATAGGTTCTGCCAAAATTGAGTTTGTGTTGACAGCAATGTTATTAGGAGCATCTGCAGATATGATAAGAGGACTTAGGTGGCAACTACTATCTAAATCTTTGGGTTATAAATCAAATAAATTAATCAGTATTGCAAGCGTATTTATGTGTTATACATCAAATATGGCTATAGCTAGATCAGGTGAATTTGTTAGAGCTTCTGTACTTAGTAGCTACAATAATATTCCTATAGGTAAAACACTAGGAACTATTGCCGCAGAAAGGGTTGTTGATATTTGTATATCCCTTTTAATATTAATATCTATTTGGGTTCTTCAATATGAATTAATAATTGAATCACTATTTGATGATGAAGTATTGTTCTATATAAATGACAACATTGGAGTTATTGTTTTTGTAGTTCTAGCATTTATAATTGTCTCAATTATTTTAATCAAAAAAGTAAAAAGACTAAAAAGGTTTTTTAATTCAATTTTAGAAGGGCTATTGTCAGTAACTAAGCTTAAATCAAAAATAATTTTGTTTGTTATATTCTCATTATTAATCTGGACATGCTATATACTTGCTTTTTCAGTGATTAAGTTTTCAGTTCCAGAGTTAAGTGTTATAGATTCAAATTTAATTTTTCCAGCATTTGTTGTTGGTGTATACAGCATCTCTCTTTCAAATCATGGACTAGGTGTTTACCCATTAGCGATATCGTTATTCTTAGTTAATTTTGGTATTAATACTGAGCTGGGGTTAACATATGGCTGGTTAGCTTGGTCATGTCAAGCAATTATAACTTTGATTTTTGGAGCTCTATCTTTTTTTGTGCTACCTTTGTTAAACGCAAGTGATTGAAATGGACAAAATAATTAAACAATTTTTATCACAAGTAAGTCAAAAAAACCAAAATGAGCCTGAATTTATGCAGGCTGTCACTGAGGTTGCAGAGACTGTCATCCCATATATAGTTACACAAGATATTTATTATGGTCAAAACATTTTACTTAGAATGGTTGAACCTGAAAGAGTAGTATCTTTCAGAGTTGCATGGATAGATGATAATGAAGAAATTCAAGTTAATAGAGGGTATAGAATTGAGATGAACTCTGCTATTGGACCATACAAAGGAGGTTTAAGGTTTCACCCATCGGTTAACTTAAGCATACTAAAGTTTTTAGCTTTTGAACAAGTATTCAAAAACGCTCTTACAACACTTCCAATGGGAGGTGGTAAAGGAGGTTCAGATTTTGATCCAAAAGGCAAATCTGATACTGAAGTAATGAGATTCTGTCAGAGTTTTATGACTGAACTATTTAGACATATAGGGCCTAATAAGGATATTCCTGCCGGAGATATTGGGGTTGGAGGGAGAGAGATTGGATATCTTTTTGGTCAATACAAAAGATTAAAAAATGAATTTTCAGGTGTTCTAACAGGTAAAGGAATATCATGGGGGGGCTCGTTGATTAGACCTGAAGCAACAGGCTATGGTGTTGTTTATTTCATTGACGAGATGTTAAAAAATAAAGGAGAGAGCATGAAAGGAAAAAAAGTTACTATATCTGGATCTGGAAATGTAGCACAATATGCTACAGAAAAATGTATTGATATGGGGGCAAAGGTTTTAACTCTTTCTGATTCTTCTGGATTTATATATGATAAAGATGGTATAGATTCTGAAAAACTCAAACATATTATGGAGCTTAAAAATGAAAAAAGGGTTAGAATCTCCGAGTATGTCAAGAAATATTCTAAAGCAGAATTTTACTCAAAAAAATCTCCATGGAATATTAAATGTGATATTGCCATACCATGTGCTACTGAAAATGAATTAGATAAAGAAGATTCAATCTCTCTTATAAAAAACGGATGTATTGCGGTTGGTGAGGGAGCAAATATGCCATGTACTCCAGATGCCGTTAAGCAATTCATTAAGAATAAAGTGCTTTATGCACCTGGTAAAGCTTCAAATGCTGGAGGAGTTGCAGTATCTGGATTAGAAATGGCTCAAAATTCATTAAAGTACACCTGGACTCGAGATGTTGTTGACGGTAAACTAAAAGAAATAATGTCTGATATACATACTTCGTGCGTTAAGTATGGTTCTACAAAAGATGAGATAAATTATTTAAAGGGGGCTAATATTGCAGGGTTTGTTAAAGTAGCTGATGCAATGCTTGCGCAAGGAGTAGTCTAGAATGCCCAATTCAAGAGGTTTTGTTGTAAAATCAATTAAGAATGGAGAAACTAGCATGATTGTTTCATGTTATCTTGAAGATATTGGTTTAAAAAGCTTTATAGTAAAAGGAATCTATGGAGCAAAAAAGCCTAAGTTTAGCAAGGCACATTTTTTTCCACTTAATTTCATCAGCATAAACTATAGTATAAGTAAACCCGATAGATTAAGCTATATCAAAGAAGTAAAGCCTGTAGTTATCTTCAACAGCTTACATTCCAGCATTGAAAAAAGTACTGTTATAATTTTTTTATCAGAGATTTTAAATAGTGTATTTAAAGAAGAAGGTGATAAGAATCAAAATTTATTTAATTTTTTAGACAAATCACTAAACTGGTTTGACTCCCAAGAGAAATGTAATAATTTTCACATAAAATTCTTAATTGAACTAACCAGACACATAGGGTTTTATCCAAATATTAGTAGCAAAGAGGATAAGTTCTTTAATCTTGAATCAGGATCTAGCTCAACTATAAAACCCATAGCAAAATTTATTGACTTTGATGACTATGAATTATTCAAGCAATTGTTAGGCATGAAATTTGAGGATTTAAATTATATGGCTATAGATAAAGATTCAAGACAAAGATTACTTAATCATATAATTGACTATTATTCTTTACATTTACAAATGTTCAATTCCCCTAAATCAATTGATGTTTTTAGTGAAATTTTCAAATAAATCCATATTAATTTATAAGAAGACACTTCTGCTTTTTTTGTTTACTAGTTTTTCTTTTGGTCAACAGATCACCCTTAAGGATAGTGAGACTAATGAAGTTTTATCAGATGTTGCCGTATTTAACGAGAATAGGGATAAATCAACATTAAGTGACCTAAATGGAAATGTAGATCTTGAGGTATTTTCCAATGAGAAAAAAATATATTTCCAATTACTTGGATATTCTTTATTAGAATTAGATCCAAATGATATTGAAGATGAAAGTATAGTTTTATTATATCAGGAAAGTCAAAATCTAGATGAAGTAATTTTATCAGTTGCAAGGTCTGCATCTAATGTAAACCAAATTGCTGAAAAAGTTTCAGTTATTAAGTCCGAAGATTTATTCATTTCATCACCCAGCTCCGGTGCAGAAATGCTAGAATTAAGTCCTGGAGTAAGAATTCAAAAAAGTCAAGGCGGAGGTGGGAGCCCCATTATAAGAGGATTTGAAGCTAATAGAGTCCTAATAGTTGTAGATGGTGTAAGAATGAATAATGCTATTTATAGATCTGGTCATTTACAGAATTCCATAACAATAGATCCTAGCAATATTGAAAGAGCAGAAGTAATATTTGGATCTTCATCTGTAGGTTATGGTTCAGATGCAATGGGTGGTGTCATTCATTACTATACAAAGAATCCAATACTAAAAAATTCTAAAAAAATATCATCAAGTTTTACTTCAAACTTTAATTCAGCTAACAACGGTGTGACAAATAATTTCAACACTAATTACAGTTCTGATAATTGGGGTAGCATCACTTCAATTTCTATTTCTAAATACGGTGATATTAAAATGGGGAAAAAAAGAAATCATGGTTATTCAAACTGGGGCTTTACTCCAATATTTTCCGAAAATTCAAGATATAAGTTTTATGCTGAGCCATCTATTAACTCAGATAACAATATTCAAAAGAATACGGGTTATAGTCAAGTTGATTTATTTCAAAAATTTCTATTTAGAATTGGTGATAATAATCTTCTTAATCTAAATATTCAATTCTCTGAATCAAGTGATATTGATAGATTTGATCAACTGAGCATTCCAAAGGATGATTCATTAAAATTTAGCGAATGGTATTATGGACCTCAAAAAAGATTATTGATTTCTCCAAGTCTAAGAATTTTTCCAAAAAAGAAATTCATGGATAAAGGTGTTATAACTTTTGGGTTTCAGAAAATTAATGAGAGTAGAATTAAAAGAAAGTTTTACTCATTAAATAGATCACACCAGATAGAGGATTTAAAGGTGTTAAGCTTAAATGGTGACTTTGACACATCTTTTAATAATGGACATACTCTTTCATATGGTATAGAGACAACATATAACCATAATTATTCTAAAGCGTATGACAGAACTTTAAGTGTAGATGGCAATAATGTTATAGGATTAGGCGAAAAAACTGCAATACCCACCAGATATCCTAGTGATGGAAGTTCATACGCAAGCTTTGCATCTTATGTAAACTGGTCATGGAACATGAGTGAGTTTTTTACTTTTAATGTTGGAACAAGACTAACATTTACAAAATTAAAAGCAAGTTGGAATGATATTATATCAGTAAATCCTCAATTATCAAAAGTTAATTTAAATTCTGAGGCATTAACAACTACTGTGTCAATGAAATTAAGGCCAAGTAATAAAATTCAAATAAATACAGTTTTATCAAGTGGTTTTAGAAATCCTAATATTGATGATATAGGTAAGATTAGAGAAAATAATGGATTGTTAGTTGTCCCTAATACATTTTTAAAACCTGAATATGCATATAATCTAGATTTAGGAGTTGATTATAGATCTCTTGACAATAAAAGTTATTTCTCAATTAGAGGTTTTAGTACAATAATATCTAGACATATTGGGAGAGCAGAATATATAGTTTACTCTGATATTACTACTCCTGATACATCTACAATTATCTATAATAATGAGGAAGTAACTACAATTGCTAATAAGAATTTGGGTAACAGGTTCATTCATGGATTTTCAATTGATGGTTTTAATAATTTAAGTAGAAGTTTAAAAATTAATTACAGCCTAACTTATACCAAAGGGGATAATAATGAATCGTATGGTCCACTTCCTTCAATATCACCTCTTTTTGGATCACTCTCGTTGGACTACATTAATAATGATTTAACAATCAGGGCTGTATATAAATTTAGTGATTCAAAAGACCCTTCAGAATATAGTGTAGGAGGAGAAGACGGTCTTGATGAAACTCCTTATATTATAGGTCAAGATGGGTTAAAAAATTTCTTAGGAACCCCAAATTGGTCAGATTTTTCAATTTTTGCAAGTAAAAAAATATCATCAAATTCTACATTAAGACTTGGGATTACGAATATTTTTGATATTCACTATAGAACATTTGCTTCCGGAATTTCTGCACCTGGAAGATCTCTTCAAGCAGGTATAAATCTTAAATTATAAAGTACCTAATTAACTTCATTTTGATCTAAAATCATTAATTTCGCCTTTAATTCTAGGTCTAATGGGATTTAAAGAATCAAAAATATTTTCACTTAATTCAATTGCAAAAGAGATTGAAGATTTCTGGGATAAAAATGATATTTTTATCAAATCATCCAACAGAGAAAACAGAGAAAGCTTTGTTTTTTTTGAAGGCCCTCCTTCTGCAAACGGCAAGCCTGGAATTCACCATGTAATGGCAAGAACGATAAAAGATGCTTTTTGTAGATATAAGACTATCAAAGGATTTAACGTTAGAAGAAAAGCTGGATGGGACACTCATGGACTTCCTGTTGAATTAGGTGTAGAAAAAGAACTGGGAATTTCAAAAGATGATATAGGAAATAAGATTAGTGTATCGGAATATAATAGATCATGTAAAGAAGCGGTTATGAAATATACTTCTAACTGGGAATCTTTAACTAAAGAGATGGGTTATTGGATTGATATGTCTGATCCTTATGTGACATTCGAATCTAAATATATGGAATCCGTATGGTGGATTATAAAAAATATTTATAATAATAATTTAATATACAAAGGCTATACTGTTCAACCCTATTCACCTGCTGCTGGAACCGGTTTAAGCTCACATGAACTTAATCAGCCTGGTGCATATAGAGATATTAGTGACACTTCTATTGTAGCTCAGTTTAAATCTATAAAAGAAGGACTCCCTGATGAATTAATTAATCTATATCCATTTTATTTTCTTGCTTGGACAACTACACCATGGACACTTCCTTCAAACACAGCATTAACTATTGGTAAGAAGATTAAGTATTCTTTTGTTAAAACATATAATCAATACACTAAAGAGTTAGTAACTGTTGTAATAGCCACTAAGCTAATTGATAAGATTTTTTCTAAGATTTTTTATGAGGTAAAAACTGAGAAAGAATTAGAATCATATGATACTGAAAAGCGCGACATACCTTATTTAATATTCCATGAAGTGTCTGGTAAAAATCTAGAAAATATCAGATATGAAAGAATTTGGGAAGAGTCTCCTCTACCACTGGATAACCCAGAAAATGCATTTAGAGTAATCAGTGGAGATTTTGTTACCACTGATGAAGGAACAGGAATTGTTCATACAGCTCCAACATTTGGAGCAGATGATTATAGGGCTGCAAAATCAGCAAAACCTGAAGTTCCACCATTACAAGTTTTAGATAAAAATGGCATTAAGGTTCCACTTGTTGATCTTAAAGGAAAATTTATTGACGGAATTGGTTTAATAAGTGGTAAATATGTAAAAAATGAATATTATGAATCAGATTCTATTCCAGAAAAATCCATTGATGTTGAAATATCCATTAGGCTTAAAGAATTAAATCGTGCATTTAAGGTAGAGAAATATTCACATTCTTACCCTCATTGTTGGAGAACTGATAAGCCAGTTCTTTACTATCCAATGGAATCTTGGTTTATTAAAATGGATAGTTTATCGAACAGAATGTTTGAATTAAATCAGGAAATTAATTGGAAACCTAAGTCAACTGGTGATGGTAGATTTGGTAACTGGTTAAAAACTGCTAATGATTGGAATCTTTCAAGATCAAGATTCTGGGGAATTCCTATACCAATTTGGACTGATGAAGAAAATGAAGAAATTAAAGTAATTGGTTCGGCAGAAGAGCTTATTAATGAAATTGAAGTTTCAGTTAAAAATGGCCATATGTCATCTAATCCATACCCTGATTTTGATATTGGTAATATGTCAGATGAGAATTATTTAAATATAGATCTTCATAAGGATATTGTTGATGAAATAACTCTTACATCAAGTAAAGGTAAGCCAATGAAAAGAGAAAAAGATATTATCGATGTTTGGTTTGATTCAGGATCAATGCCTTATGCCCAATTTCATTATCCTTTTGAGAACAAAGATTTAATTGACAATAAAATTAATTTTCCAGCTGATTTCATTGCAGAGGGCGTTGATCAAACAAGGGGATGGTTTTATACTCTTCATGCTATTTCAACTTTAGTGTTTGACTCAATTTCATATAAAAACGTCGTATCAAATGGTTTAGTTCTTGATAAAAATGGACAGAAAATGTCTAAGAGACTTGGTAATGCTGTAGATCCATTTAAAATGATTGATGAATATGGTGCCGATGCAGTTAGATGGTATATGATTTCAAACTCAAATCCATGGGATAATTTAAAGTTTGATCAGGTGGGTGTTGATGAAGTAAAAAGAAAGTTTTTTGGCACATTTCATAATGTATATAGTTTTTTTAGTCTTTATGCCAATATCGATAATTTTTCATATAAAGAAGATACAATATCGTTTGAAAAAAGATCAGAATTAGATCAGTGGATACTCTCAGAATTGAACTCTTTAATAAAAAGAGTAGATAATTATTATAATGATTATGAGTTGACCCCTGCCTCCAGAGAAATTAGTGATTTTGTTCAAGAAAAATTAAGTAATTGGTATGTTAGATTATCCAGAAGAAGGTTTTGGAAGGGTGAGTATAATAATGATAAAATTTCAGCTTATCAGACTCTTTATGAGTGCTTATCCTCTATAAGTAAACTTATTTCACCAATTGCTCCTTTTTACTCAGAATATATTTATCAATGTATCAACTCCGTAACTAAAAAAGAGGACTATGAATCAGTTCATTTATCTGAATTTCCTACATCAGATCAGGATTTAATTAAATTAGAATTAGAAAAGAAGATAAATCAAGTAAGAAATATTTGCTCACTTGCTCTATCAATTAGAAAAAAAGAAAAGCTAAAGGTTAGACAGCCACTTAATAAGATCATTATCCCAGTTAAGGATAATAATGAAAGAAATGACATTGAAAATGCTAAGCCTCAAATATTATCTGAAATTAATGTAAAATCTATTGAGTTTCTAGATAGTAAAGATGCATTACTTATTAAAGAGCTGAAGCCTAATTTCAAACTTTTAGGGCCAAGATATGGCTCAATAATTAATGATGTTTCTAATATAATTAAAGGCTTCTCTCAAGAGCAAATTGAAGATTTAGAGAGAGATGGAAAAGCAAATTTTATGATTAAAGATACTAATGTTACAATTGATCTGGGCGATGTTGAAATAAACTATAAAGATATAGAGGGATTATCAGTCGCAAGTGGAGATGGAACAACTATTGCATTAGATCTTAAACTAGATGAAAATCTTATCAATGAGGGTATTGCTAGAGAACTTGTTAATAGGATTCAAAATATTAGAAAGAGTAAAGACTTAGAAGTAACAGACAAAATTGAGATTAATATCAAAAGGTCAGAAAAATTGGAAATTGCAATTAAGTCAAATTTAGACTATATCAAAGGTGAAACATTAGCAAATAAATTATATTTTAGCGAGAATTTTGATAGTGAAGGTGAGACTTTAGAATTTGACGATATTAAAACTGTGATAACTGTAAACAAAATTTAAAATGAGTAAAAGTTCAAAAAATAGATATTCAGATAAAGAGTTAGAAAGCTTTAGAAAAATAATTAACGAAAAAATTGAAAAGGCGCAGGTTGATCTAGATTTACTTAAGAGTGCATACATGAACGATAGCAATAATGGAACTGACGATACATCTCCTACATTTAAATCGTTTGAGGAAGGATCTGAAACAATGTCAAAGGAAGCTAACACTCAACTAGCCTTGAGGCAAGAAAAATTTATTAGGGATTTAAAAAATGCCCTTGTGAGAATTGAAAATAAGACATATGGTATATGTAGAGTTACTGGTAAGCTAATCAATAAGAAAAGACTTAAAATAGTTCCTCACGCAACACTTAGTATAGAAGCGAAAAATATCCAAAACTAAAAATTGAAAACTTGATTCCTTTCATTAAAAATATTAATGCTAAAAAATCATTAGTTCTGATTTCAGCTTTAATATTTTTAGATCAAGTAGTTAAATTTTACATTAAATTAAATTATCCACTCACTATTTTTGGTGAATCTCCAATATTTGATATTGGATTTTTTAAGCTATTATTTATTGAAAATAAAGGGATGGCCATGGGTGCTAGACTTAATACATTATTGCCTTTTCTTGACGATAATACTGCAAAATTGATCTTAACATTATTTAGAATTGTCGCTTGCATTGGTCTAGGTTTTTGGTTAAGAAATATGATTAAAAAGAAGGCTTCTCAATTATTAATTTTTTGTCTCTGTTTAATATTAGCTGGTGCAATTGGTAACCTTATTGACTCAGTATTTTATGGTATTATCTTTTCTTCAAGCTATGGTCAAGTAGCAACTTTATTTCCTGAGGTTGGATATGCACCTCTCTTTTATGGAAGTGTTGTTGATATGATTCAGTTTCCTCTAGCAACCTGGATTTGGCCAGAGTGGCTTCCAGTAATTGGTGGTCAAGAATACACGTTTTTTGAGTATGTATTCAATTTTGCAGACTCATATATAAGTACAGGAGTACTTCTATTATTAATATTTAATAATAAGGTTTAAAGGTTATCAAATTTATGTACTTGTGTTGGTGTAATACAATAATCTAGCTTAACATCATTATCATCAATATCTTGTATTTTATTTATAGGATCAAAAAATGAAAGTCCTATTTTTAATGAACTATTATTAGTTAGCATAAGGAATCTATCATAATAGCCCTTACCATATCCTACCCTATGCCCTTCTATATCATAAGCTAGAAGCGGAATAAATATTAGATCTAAATTCTCAATTATAAAATTATTGCCATTATTTGGTTCTTTTATGCCATACTCATTTAAACTAAATTCAGTTTTATCATTTATTGCAACATGAACAAGTTCATTATTTGAGATTTTTGGAACTATTATAATTTTTTGTTTTGACTTTAATTTATTAATTATAGAAGATGTATCTACTTCATTATATTTTGAAATTGAAATAAAAATATGATAATGCTTAAATTTCCAAATGTTTAGTTGATCTAATTGCTTACAAACTCTCTGACTTAAATGATCAACTTCTTGTTTTGTTAAAGAAAGTCTTTTCTTCTTATAGTGAGATCTTAAAAAAGTTTTGTCTGCAGTTATCATTAATATTATTTAAACTAAAAATAGGTTTAATTTTGTTACAGTGAAAGAAAGTAAACTACATATACTTGCTAAATCATTTCCTAACGAGCCTGGGGTTTATCAATTTTTTGATATTGATAATAAAATCATCTACATAGGAAAAGCAAAAGATCTAAAAAAAAGAGTCTCATCATACTTTACCAAGAATCATGAAAGTAAAAAAACAAGGATCCTCGTAGGTAATATATGGAAAATTGAAAAAATAGTAGTTGATACTGAAATGGATGCATTATTGTTAGAGAATAATTTGATAAAAAAATATCAACCTAAATATAACATTCTGTTGAAAGACGATAAATCCTACCCATGGGTATGTATTGTAAAAGATCCTATCCCTGACATATTTTATACTAGAAAAATTGAAAATAGAAGAGGAGAGTATTATGGTCCTTTTACAAATGTATACAGTGCTAAATTTCTTATTAAATTAATTAAGGATATCTACCCTTTTTTAAATCATGAATTAAATCATCTCATAAAAAAAGAAACTGAAGAAACAATAAAAAGAAAGTTTTCGGATAATATTAAATCTATTAGATATTTAATCAAAGGAAATTTTAAGAAGTCCATATCTGACTTAAAGCTTAAAATGAATAGCTTATCTAAAAATCTGGAATATGAGAAGGCACAAGATGTTAAGGAAAAGATTGATATATTAAAAAATTATCAAGCTAAATCAACAATTGTAAATGCTAAAATTAGTAATGTTGATGTATTTGCTTTGGTTTCTGATGAGTCGTATGCCTACATAAATTACCTTCAAATTTCTTATGGTGCAGTAATTAGGTCATTTACGTTAGAGGTTAAAAAAAAGCTAGAGGAAAGTGATGTTGAAATTCTAAGATTAGCTATTATTGATCTTAAACAAAGGTTTTTCTCTGAGAGCAAAGAAGTAATTGTTCCTTTTGAAATTAATCTTCCTAAGTCAATTAAACTCACTGTACCTAAAACTGGGGATAAAAAGAAGCTAGTTGAACTCTCAGAGAGAAATGCAAAATTCTATAGAATAGATAAATTAAAGCAGACAAGAATTGTGGATCCTGAGGCTCATATAAATCGAATCTTACTACAAGTAAAAAAAGATTTGCAATTAGATGTAAAACCTTTTCACATAGAATGTTTTGATAATTCAAATCTTGGCGGAACTAATCCTGTTGCATCATGTGTTGTTTTTAAAAATGGCAAGCCATCTAAAAAAGATTATAGGCAATTTAAAATTCGAGATATTCATGGACCTGACGATTTTGCTTCAATGGAACAAGTAATATACAGAAGACTAAAAAGACTTACGGACGAGAAACAACCTTTGCCTAACTTAATTATAGTGGATGGTGGCAAAGGACAGCTCTCTTCTGGGCTAAAAAGTATCAAAAAATTAGAATTAGAAAATGATATTACAATAATTGGTATTGCCAAAAAACTTGAGGAAATTTTTAAACCAGGTGACAAGCTTCCATTATATATTGATAAAAAATCTGAAACTTTAAAGTTAATTCAACAATTAAGGAATGAGGCCCATAGGTTTGCTATAAACTTTCATAGAGATAGGAGAAGTAAAAGTGCCCTCAAATCAGGAATTGATGATCTTCGAGGGGTTGGTCCAATTTTAAAGGATAAACTGTTAAAGAAATATAA
>CETK01109122.1_pt1 | contig 13128 bp, 11 predicted proteins | sample 361431 | NCBI WGS metagenome assembly CETK01 (sample SAMEA2622452, study PRJEB7988) | marine metagenome | biome: marine biome (ENVO:00000447); feature: surface water layer (ENVO:00002042); material: "saline water (ENVO:00002010), including plankton (ENVO:xxxxxxxx)" | depth 5 m | reverse complement strand
AAAGCGCTTTTATATGTTTTTAAACAACGTTCACGTGCTAGTTTATGATCTATTATTGGTTTTGGATAAGATATTTCTTGAAAATCGGGCACCCACTTAGTTATGTAGTGCAATTGTTTGTCAAATTTTTTTACTTGTTCTGTTGGATTAAAAATTCTAAAATATGGAGCCGCATCGACACCACAACCAGCTACCCATTGCCAATTACCAACATTACTTGACATCTCATAATCAAAAAGCTTCTTTGCAAAATATGCTTCACCCCATCTCCAGTCAATAAGGAGATGCTTACATAAAAAACTACCAACTAGCATGCGCACACGATTATGCATAAAACCTGTTTTGTTTAATTCTCTCATGCCTGCATCAACAAGGGGAAAACCTGTATTACCTGAACACCAATTTTCAAAATCGTTTTCATTATTTCTCCACTCTATTCTATCATACTGAGGTTTAAAACTTTCATTGCAAGTGTGAGGAAAATGCCACAAAATCTGCATAAAAAACTCCCTCCAAATAAGTTCCTTCAAAAAAGTTTTATTAGGTCTACTGGCTGCTTTTTTTACTACTTTTCTTATACTAATCGTACCAAATCTCAGTGCTGTTCCAATTCTTGAAGTTTTATTTAAATAAGGAAAGTTTCTGGTTGACTCATAGTCATCAATAATTTGATTGTCAAAAAAATATTTGGGTTGATTTACAACACTACTTTTAAATCCTAACTGATCTAATTTTATTTTGGGAAGTTCTTGTTCAGAATAACAATTGATTAATAAAGATTCAGATGGATATGCTTCTGGGAGCTGGGTTTTAAAAGATGATAACCATTTTCTTGAATATGGTGTATAAACTTTGTATGGATTTCCATCATCCTTAACAATTTCATTTTTTTCAAAGATTACTTGGTCTTTATAAGCTTTAAATTCTACTCCTTTTCTGTTTAAAAATATTTTAACTTTTTTATCCCTTTCAGTGGCATAGGGCTCATAATCATCATTACAAATAACTTCTTCAATTTGAAATTGATCGATCAATCTACTAAAAATAGCCTCGGGGGTACCATGATATACTCCAACATTGCACCTGTTCCTCTTCATAGCAATATCTATGGCACCCAAGGCTAATAAAATAAATTCAACTCTAGCATCTTCTCTTGGCAGTCTGTCTAAGATGTTTGGATCAAAAATGAAAATAGGTATAACTTTATTTTTTCCATTCAAGGCTTTATAAAAACCATGGTTGTCCTCAATTCTCAAGTCACGCCTAAACCAAAAAAGAGTATATTTTTCCAATCAAATTATGTTTTAAGGTTACCTATTCCACCATCTAGTTGTAAAACTCTTCCAGTCATCCAACTACTTTCTGGACCAAGCAGAAACCCTGCAGCTTGAGCAATCTCTTTAGCGTTACCTATCCTTCCTAAAGGATGCCTTTCATTTGCTTTTTCAATTTTAGATTCATTATTTAAAAATTTTGAAGCAAGAGGTGTATTTACAAGAGATGGCGCTATAGCATTTACTCTTATTTTAGGTGCAAATTCTGCAGCCAGTGAGCGTGTAAGCCCCTCTAAAGCACCTTTTGAAGCTGCTACAGAACTATGGAAAGGCATTCCAGTTTGTACTGCAACTGTACTGAAAAAGACAACAGAAGCATTACCACTAGCGCTTAACCTTGACAAAACTGCTTTTAATGAGTTAATGGCACCAGTAACATTAATTTGAAAATCTTTTTCAAATGCTTCTGTTGAGAGCCCCTTAAAGGGTCGTAGATTTATACTTCCAGGACAATAAATAAATCCATGTAGTTCGTCAGGCAATACTGAAGTATCTAATTCAGCAGATGTTGCATCATAAGATAGATGGGTTAAATTTAAGCTACTCAAATTTTCATTTGATCTACTAGCTACAAAAACCGAATTTGAGGGGGACAGAATTTCTGCTAAAGCTAAACCAATGCCAGAGCTACCACCTATAATTAATATGTTTTTATCTTTAATCATTTAGAATATGGTCCAAAAATTTCAATCAACGCTTTTTTTCTATATTCAAAAATTTCCTTTAGTTTGGGAAATACAAGCAAAGGATGTAGAAGCCTTCCTAAAAATCCAAACGGGATTTTATAATCAACAATGTCAGTCATTTCAACTCCTCTTTCAATTGGTTTAATAAAGTGTTTGTGATGCCACAAATCATAAGGTCCGAAACGTTGTTCATCAACAAAATAATTACCATCTTCGACATGGGTTATCTCAGTTACCCACCTTGTGGGTATGCCTAGAATTGGGGTGACTATATATTGTATTATTTGGCCTGCATAAATCTTTTCTGACAGACCACTGACTATTTTAAATCCCATGTAATCTGGGGTAATTTGTTTTAAATTTTTCGGATCAGACAAAAAGGTCCATGCCTCCTTCTGAGAAATGGGTAAGTTTTGAATCGCTTCTAGGCGATAAATTTTCATAACTTTTTGTTTTTAACAAATATAGAAAATGTTTAAGTATTTTTGATATTCATTAAACATTTATTTTGGATAGTTTTCAACAAAAAATTGTATGTGAAGATGAAACTTGAAATTTTACAAGTAAAAATCTATATTTATAAAAAAACAAAATGAATTTTTTTAAGTTTTTAATCTTTTTATTATCTGCTACTACTTTAGCACAAGTTCAAACACCACAAGCCAGTCCAATAGCTAATTTTACTCAAATTGTAGGGTTAACTAAAATTAAAATAACTTACTCAAGACCTTCTATGAGGGGAAGAAAAATAATGGGAGACTTAATACCATACGGTGCAATTTGGAGAACAGGAGCTAATGATAATAGTTTAATAAGTTTTAGTGATGATGTTTTGGTGGGTAATAAAACTTTGAAAGCTGGAAAGTATTCTATATATACAAGACCAGAAAAAACAAGTTGGAAAGTTTATTTCTATAATAAAACTGATAATTCAGGGTTACCTAAACCATGGGATGAGTCATTGATTGCTGCAAGTTTAAACGTTAAAACTAAAAATGTAAGTGAACCTAGAGAAAATTTTACTATTTCAATTGAATCAATTAAAAATGATGGGGCTTTCATAAGGTTAGCTTGGGAAAAAACTGAAATTAATATTCCTTTAACTGTACCTACTGACAAAAAAGCGATGAGTACTATTGAAAAAACTTTAAGCAAAAATCCAGCTCCAATTGATTATTATAAAGCAGCTGTATACTTTAGAGAAAGTGGTAAAGATCTTAAGAAAGCCAAAAAATGGATTGCATATGCAATTAAAAAGGATCCAGGTAAATATTGGATGTACAGGCAGCAGGCTCTAATTTTAATTGGATTAGGTGAAAAAAAGGGTGCAATAGAGGCTTCAAAAAATTCACTTAAATATTCTAAGAAAGCTGGAAACCAAGATTACGTGAGAATGAATACCAAAACAATTGCTGAATTATCTAGATAATTCTGATTTAAGGAGCTGGCTTAACTTAATTGAACCTAAATTTATACCAAATATTTAGTAATAGACCAACGATTATTAATACAGCTCCTAAGATTTGAATAAAATCGTATGCTTCATCTAGCAAAAATATGCTCATTGTGAATGTAAAAAAAACTTCAACATATTTAAATGGGGCTACTAAATGTGGCTTATAATTTTGAAAAGCTCGGGTCATATAATATTGTCCGAAAAAGCCAAAAAAACCTAGACTAATTAAAAGTAGAAGTTCTTTGAATTCAGGAGTTTTCCAAAAAAAAATAGATCCAATACCACCAACTAAAGTGGCAATAAACATAAAATAGTGGACTATTGTTACTGGATGATCATTATCACCAATTCTTGAAATAATTAGATAAACAATTGCAGATAAGAATGCAGCTCCTAAGATCATTAAAACTCCTATGCTTGATGATAAGGGTTGAAAGCTTTTTATAAGATAAACCCCAAAAAAGGCAAGAAAAAAAAATGTCCATTGAGGTATTTTAATTTTCTCTTTTAAAAAAATAACAGCTAAAATTGAGGCAAAAATTGGGGATGTGTAGCGAAGTGTTACTGAGCTAGCGACACCTATGGATTGAATTCCTAAAAAAAAGAGTATCATGGAAGAAACTCCAACTAATCCACGAATTAATAATAATGTTTTTTGATTTCCTAAAAGAGGAATATTTTTCGATTTAAGTATTGAAAAGGTGATAATTAAAGATCCAAATGAGCGAAAAAAAACTAGTTGAAATGTATGATAATTAATTAAGTACTTTACTAATGCATTCATTACTGCAAAGGACAAAGTGCTTAGTATCATAAATTTAATGGACTTGACAAATTTAGAATCCAACCTTTTTATTGCAAATATCTAAAAACAGATTTGTTTATAATTAGAGAATATGTTTATAATAATATACATTATCTTGTGTGTAAGTTTTATTTATTGTTTGATTTAGAAATTTATAAATTTTTCGTTGCAGCTTTTTGTGCATTCCTGTTGGGGATTTCAAAAGCCGGTATAAAAGGAATAGCAGCCTTAATAGTGACTGGATTTGCACTAGCCTACGGTGCCAAAGCATCCACCGGTATTTTGATGCCCCTTTTGCTTTTAGGTGATATTTTTGCAGTAAGTTATTATAAAGGTTTCGTAAAGTGGAACTATATAATAAAGCTTTTACCATGGATGATTTTAGGTGTGCTAATTGGAGTAATTGGGGGAGCCTCGATATCAGAAATTGTTTTTAAATATTCTATGGCAGGAATTATTTTATTTAGTGTTGGGCAAATGTATTACTGGGAAAGAAGAAAAGAAAAAAAAATTCCAAGTCACTGGAGTTTTGCCAGTTCTATGGGAATTTTTGCCGGATTTACAACAATGGTTGGAAATTTGGCTGGGGCTTTTTCAAATATTTATTTTTTAGCTATGCGATTACCAAAAAATGCATTTATTGGAACTGCAGCATGGCTTTTTTTTATAATAAATATTTTCAAAGTTCCGTTTCATATTTGGTCTTGGCAAACTATAAACAAGGCTTCGTTTTTAAAAAGTTTAGAGCTAATGCCTTTCGAAATTTTTGGGTTAATATCAGGGGTGTTTCTTGTGAAAAAAATAAATGAAAATAGTTATCGCAGACTAATACTTTTGTTTACAGCGCTAGGTGGAGTTATGATTTTATTCAACTGATTTTAAGGATTTAACAACCTCAATCAAAGTTTGGTTGTCGCTATGTCGAATTGTTTGTTTTAAAAAAGACAAGTTTTGATTAATTCCATCTGGCATTGGAATTGGTTTTAAATCTTCACCTGCGGATAAATGAATATATTTAAAGCCTGCTTTTTTAAATTTTTTACAGTTTGAAACTCCGACTCCACTACCTGGCATTATAATAATATCTGAACCAAATTTAGTATTCCAAGAGATAAGATTCTCAATTCCCTCTTCGGCTTTTTCTTTTTGGCCCGAGGTAAGTATACAATCAAAACCCAAATCAATTAATTGATTTATTGCTTCTAAAGGACTAATTAAAACATCAAAAGCTCTATGAAATGTTATGTACATGGACCCTGCCATAGTTTTCCATCTTTTAAGCAACGAAATGTCAAGCTTGAAATTTTGATTATGTGCACCAACTACAACACCGTGACATCCTAATTCTCTTGCATTTAATATGTTTTTTTCAATAACTTTTATTTCCTCTTTATCATAAAAAAAATGTCCAGGCCGGGGTCTTATTAAACAGTGAATAGGTAAAAGACTTTGATCGATAGCCTCACTAATAAAACCATACGAAGGAGTTAAACCTCCTATTCCAAGTGCTGAGCATAACTCTACACGATCTACTTTTGCAGAAAATGCATTTTGGATTGATACAATGGAATCTGCACATACTTCAACTCTCATCTCGCTTAAATTATAGAAAAAACTTACCCTAAAATAAGTAATAATTATTTCTCCTTTTTTTATTAGTTTAAAAATGTTGTTAACTTGCAATTTCAGTGAACAGGAGAAAATTTTTGAGTAGGAGTTATTTGGGTGCAACGTCATTGTTAATTGCACCTGAAACAATCTCCGGGTTGAGTAAAAATAAAAAACCTTCTTATTCGAATGAAACGCCCTTATATGCTATAAGTACCTGGGATGTGTCTAAAGCAAATATGATAGCTGGCAAGGCCCTTGAAGCTGGATTTAGTGCGATTGAGGCTGCGGTTAATGGTGTAGCTTATGAGGAATCAAATCTGCTAAATACAACTGTTGGAAAGGGCGGTGCACCGGATCGTGACGGCATTGTTAGTTTAGATGCTTGTGTAATGAATCATACTGGTAATTGTGGTGCTGTTTTGGCTGTGGAAAATATAACTCATGTAGCAGCCCTTGCAAAAGAAGTTATGGAAAAAACCCCTCATGTAATATTAGCAGGAAAAGGAGCTCGCCAATTTGCCATAAAGCAAGGGTATAAGCCAGAAAATCTATTAACGGAACAAGGTAAAAAAGCTTGGAAAAAATGGCTCAAAAATAAAAACTATAAACCTGAAATCAATGTTGAAAATCACGATACTATTGGGATGATTTGTTGTGATAAATTAGGTAACCTTTCAGGTGCTTGCACAACAAGTGGATTAGCTTACAAAATGTCAGGGCGTGTAGGCGATTCACCAATCATTGGATCTGGATTGTATATTGATAACAAAGTTGGTGGAGCAGTAGCAACTGGCTTAGGTGAAGAGGTGATCAAAACTGTTGGAAGCTTTTTAATTGTTGAACTGATGCGCAGCGGTCTAAGTCCACAAGAAGCTTGTGAAGAAGCTGTAAATAGAATATTAGAAAAGCAAAAAGTAAAACCAAACTTTCAAGTTGCTTACCTTTCTACAAATATAAATGGTGAAGTCGGTGCATACAGTATACAAAAAGGTTTTTCATACACCTTCTACAAAAACAAAATAAATAAAAACATATCATCAGATTCGGTTTACAAATAAATTATAATGGAGATAATCGAAAACAAAAAGAAATATGATGTTGTAATCGTAGGATCAGGAGCCGGAGGTGGTATGGCAACAAAAATACTTACTGATAACGGTTTAACCGTCGCTTTAATGGAAGCAGGACCTTTCTTTGATCCAGCAAATCCAGATCAACAGCTTCATCTTAAATGGCCTTACGAATCACCACGGAGGGGCCGAGGTTCCACTAGAGCTTTCGGAGACTTTCACGCTTCATATGGTGATTGGAAAGTTGAAGGAGAGCCTTATGAGACGAAGGGAGACACTAAATTTAATTGGTGGCGAAGTAGAATGTTGGGAGGAAGAACAAATCACTGGGGAAGAATTTCTTTAAGATTTGGTCCTAATGACTTTAAAAGAAAAAGTGTTGACGGTTTGGGAGATAACTGGCCTATTGGATATGAAGACGTTAAACCTTATTATGATAAAGTTGATAAGTTAATTGGAGTAACTGGTACAAAAGAAAATATATACAATGAACCAGATGGTTTTTTTCTTCCCCCAGCAAAACCAAGGCTTCACGAAATGTATTATAAAAAGGGTGCTGAAAAAGCAGGAGTAAAAGTAATTCCGTCAAGGCTGTCAATTCTAACAAAAAGAATAAGCAATGAAAGAGGGGTTTGCTACTATTGTGGTCAATGTGGAAGATCTTGCGGATCATATGCTGATTTTTCAGCCAGCTCTTGTTTAGTTTTTCCAGCTCAAAGAAACGCCCAAGGAAAACTTGATTTATATGTAAACAGTATGGTAAGAGAGGTTTCTGTTGATAAAAAAGGGAAACCAAATGGAGTAGTTTATATAAACAAAGATGATAATAAAGAATATAAAATAAACGCTAAAGTTGTTGTCCTCGCTGCATCTGCATGTGAGAGTGCCAGGATCTTATTAAATTCTAAAAGCCCTTATCACGAAAATGGCCTTGGAAATAGCTCCAATATGGTTGGAAAATATTTGCACGATTCAACAGGTACAAATAATATGGCTTTTATTCCAGATTTAATGAATAGAAAAACATATAATGAAGATGGGATGGGAAATATGCACCTATATTCTCCCTGGTGGCTTGACAATAAAAATTTGGATTTTCCAAGAGGTTATCATATAGAAATTTGGGGAGGCCTCGGAACTCCTTCATATGGAACAGGTTTTAATTTTAACAGTTTAAATAGTTTTTTTGGATTAGAGGTTGGAGGATACGGAGATAGGGTACGTGAAGAAGTAAAAAAATATTATGGCTCAACAATGGGCTTTTCTACAAGAGGAGAATCCATTCCAAATATTGATAATTATTGTGAAATAGACCCAGAAAAAAAGGATAAATATGGAATACCTGTATTAAGATTTAACTATAATTGGTCAGACTATGAACGTAAACAAGCAAAACATATGAATGAGACCATAAAAGAAGTAGTTCACAATATTGGAGGCCACATGCTTTGGGAAAATGGAGGGCGTGATAACGGCCTCTTAACACCTGGCGAGGTAATTCATGAGGTTGGAACAACAAGAATGGGGAACAATCCGAAGACATCAGTTGTAAACAAATATGAACAACTTCACGATGCTAAAAATGTTTTTATAGTTGATGGTGGACCTTTCGTTTCACAAGCAGATAAGAATCCTACTTGGACAATAATGGCTCTGTCCTGGAGAACATCTGAATATATTATTGATGAGTTAAAAAAGCAAAACATTTAGCCATGAACAGAAGAGATAGCATCAAAACAATTGTAATTAGCTCATTAGCCAGTGGACTGTTGCTTGAGGGCTGCCTGTCAAAAGAGAAAAAAATAATATATGAGAACGTTTGGAAATATAAGTATGGTCGTACACCTGAGGAACTAAAAAGAGATCTCGAACTTTTGAATCAAGTTTTCTTTTCAAGTGAAGAATTAAATAAAATTCGTGTACTAGCAAATTTAATAGTCCCACCAAATAAAGATGGTAATATCGATGACGCTGAAGTTCCAGAATTCATTGAGTTTATAGCCAAAGATGCACCATCATTTCAGGATATTTTTAGAGACGGTTTGAAATGGGTAGATATAATATCAAATAAGGAATTTGAAAAAAATTTTATTGATTGCAACGAATCTGAGCAAAAGTCAATTTTAGATTCAGTAGCATTCCCTAAGGGGAAAAAAAATAAAGAGGAAGCTTTTTTTTCTACATTCAAAGATTTAGTTATTACCGGATACTTTACTTCTGAAGTAGGAATAAATGATCTTGGCTACAAGGGTAACCAACCCAACTTCTGGGATGGGGTTCCTGATGAAATAATGAGAGATCATGGTTTCTCTTATGAGAAGGATTGGAATTATAAATTTGTAGATCCATTAAAAAGAAATGATATAGCAAAATGGGACGATGACGGAAACTTAATTAGCTAGGGAATCATATAAATTTCTATTTTAGCTAAATGAGTGAATATATACTATCCATTGACGCCGGTACAACAAGTTCAAGAGCCATAATTTTTGATAAAAAAGGAAATGCAGTAGGAGTATCTCAACACGAATTTACCCAGTTTTTCCCAAAAAAGGGTTGGGTAGAACATGATGCATTAGAAATCTGGGAAACTCAACTTAAGGCCATTAACGGGGTTCTTCAAAAGACAAATATCAATGCTTCTCAGATTAATGCACTAGGAATTACAAATCAAAGAGAAACCACATTACTTTGGGACAAAAATACTGGAATTCCCGTACATAAAGCCATTGTCTGGCAAGACAGGAGGACAACTGAAATATGCAATGATATTGTAAAAAAAGATAAGGCAAACTTATTCCTCGATAAAACCGGATTAATTCTAGATTCTTATTTCTCAGGTACAAAAATAAAATGGATTTTAGATCAAGACCCTGATTTAAGAAAAAAAGCAGAAAACGGAGAAATTTTTTTCGGAACTATAGATACATGGTTGATCTGGAATCTTACGGGAAGAAAGGTTCATGTTACTGATGTTACAAATGCTAGCAGAACACTTTTATTTAATATACATTCTCTAAAATGGGATCCAGAGTTATTAGAAATTCTTAACATCCCGGTAAAAATTCTACCAAAAATAGTTTCTTGTTCAGAGAAAATAGCTTACACCAAAGATGGATTATTTAAAGATAAAATTCTAATAAGTGGTATTGCAGGTGACCAGCAAGCTGCATTATTTGGACAAATGTGCACTAATCCTGGAGATTTAAAAAATACTTATGGAACTGGATGTTTTTGTATTATGAACACAGGCGTTAAACCTGTGAAATCAAAAAATAAAATGTTAACCACGATAGGTTACCAAATTAATAATCAAACATATTATGCATTAGAAGGTAGTGTTTTTGTGGCTGGTGCAGCTGTTCAATGGTTAAGAGACCAATTAGGAATCATTTCATCAGCTTCTGAAATAGAGTTTTTAGCAAAAACTGTCGAAAATAATGGAGGTGTAACATTTATTCCTGCACTCGCTGGTTTAGCAGCTCCCTACTGGGATCCACATGCAACAGGCACAATTACAGGGATCACTCGTGGAACCCAAAAGGGTCATCTTGCAAGAGCAACTCTTGAAGCAATAGCAATGAGAACAAAAGAGATAATCACAGCTATGCAAAAAGATGCAAAATTTAAATTTAAATCTTTAAAAGTTGATGGAGGTGCAAGTAATAATAACCTGTTATTGCAAATACAATCTAACTTACTCGGTGTAAATGTGATTCGACCTAAGACTACCGAAACGACTGCACTAGGCGCTGCTTTTTTTGCAGGACTTGCTAGTGGTTTTTGGTCATCTTTAGAAAAACTATCCTCTGTGTGGGAGATTGACAGAGAATTTAATCCCGAAGAAAATGATGAAACTTTAAGCATTATTAATAACTGGGAAAAACGCATTTCAAAAATGAGTAATTCTCAAGAAAATGAATAGGAATTTTAACCTCAATGTTATTGCGAAAAATATAGAATGGGACCTAGCTATAGTTGGTGGAGGTGCAACTGGTTTAGGTATAGCAATAGATGCTGCAAATAGAGGTCTTAAAACACTGTTAGTTGAAAGACATGATTTTGCTAAAGGCACTTCGTCGAGAAGTACTAAACTAATACATGGTGGTGTACGCTACTTACAAAATGGTGATATTTCATTGGTAATTGAAGCGCTTAGAGAAAGGGGGATACTTAGAAAAAATGCACCGCATTTAGTAAGAGATTTAAGTTTTGTAATCCCATCATATGATTGGTGGAGTAGCCCTTTTTATGGATTTGGTCTAAAAGTTTACGATATGATGGCTGGAAAATTGGGACTAGGACCTTCAACTTTGCTAAATAAACAAGAAACACTTGATCATATTCCAAATGTTAATAAAAAAGGGTTAAGGGGGGGTATAATATACCACGATGGTCAATTCGATGATGCTAGGATGGCAATTAGTTTAGCTCTTACGGCAGCAAAAGAAGGAGCTACCCTTATCAATTATGCTGAGGTAAAGAGCTTTATAAAAGAAGGTGAACTAATTAATGGATTCAGTATTAGTGATAATCTAAGTGATAAAAATTATAATATCAGAGCAAAAGTTGTTGTTAATGCCACTGGGGTTTTTTCTGATCAACTAATTAAGTTAGATCAACCAAATGCTAAACCGATGATTCGGCCTTCACAAGGAGTTCACCTAGTATTAGAAAAAAAATTTCTCAATGGACCCCATGCTATTATGGTACCCCAAACCTCAGATGGTAGAGTACTTTTTGCAGTACCATGGAATAATTATGTAGTGGTAGGTACAACTGATACACCTATTGAAAGCGCAACTTATGAACCTATTGCGTTAAAAAAAGAAATCAATTTTATCCTAGAAAATGCGGGAAATTATATGACAAAAAAACCCAAAATTTCAGATGTTAAAAGTGTGTTTGCTGGATTACGTCCACTTGCAGCATCAAAAAATAATAGTGAGCCAATTAAAGAAGTTTCGCGACACCACAAAGTTACTGTTAGTACCAGTGGACTTATAAGTGTTTTAGGTGGAAAATGGACTACCTACAGAAAAATTGCGGAAGATACGGTAAATACTGTGCAAACCGTTGGTGGCTTATCAGAGAAAAAGTGTAAAACTGAGGGAATACCCATTTTTGGTTCTGATCAAAATACCAATTGGCAAGACCCTCTACATTTCTATGGTACAGAAGCTAAAAAAATAAAAAAATTATCTAAAACTGGAAATCAATCACTTTCAAAAAAACTACATATAACGAAAAATCAAATTTTATGGGCCTTGAGAGAGGAAATGGCTATTTCACTCGAGGACATTTTAGCTCGAAGAACAAGGTGCTTATTTTTAGATTCATCTGAAACTGAAAAAATAGCAGAAGAGGTTGCAATGATAATGGCTGATGAAATGAAAAAAAATAATACCTGGATTAATCAAGAGTTAAAAACATTCAAATCACTTGTAAAAAATTATAAAATATGATATTAAACCCTTTTTTAGCTGAATTCATTGGTACTGCTATATTACTTTTATTTGGAACAGGAGTAGTAGCAAATGTCAATTTAAATAAAACCATCGCCGAGAAACAAACTCCATGGGTTTTAATAACTGCCGCATGGGGATTTGCTGTTTTCGTAGGTGTATTTATTACTTCCCAATCTAGTGGTGCCCATCTTAACCCAGCTGTTACTTTGGGCCTAGCTGTTGCAAAAAAATTTTCGTGGTCTCTAGTTCCTGGATATTTTATATCACAACTTGCTGGAGCTATGGTTGGTAGTTGGTTAGCTTATATAACATATATAGATCACTATCGTTTAACTGATGATGAAACAACTGTGAGGAGCACATTTTGTACAGGCCCAGCGATTAAGAACATTAAGAATAATTTTTTTAGTGAGACAATTGGAACTTTTATGCTTGTGTTTGGTGCATTATTTATTGTTGAGCCTAATATTAAAATTAATGGTACTGAAGTTGAAAATTTTGGTTTAGGAGCATTGGAGGCATTACCAATTGGGATTTTGGTTTGGCTCATTGGAATGGCTCTTGGTGGGACAACTGGTTATGCAATTAACCCGGCTAGAGACTTTGGGCCAAGAATTATCTACCAGTTGCTTCCCCGAAAAAATAAAAATGCTGAATGGAATTATAGTTGGGTTCCAATTCTAGGACCTTTTTTAGGA
>CETK01031632.1_pt1 | contig 13149 bp, 8 predicted proteins | sample 361431 | NCBI WGS metagenome assembly CETK01 (sample SAMEA2622452, study PRJEB7988) | marine metagenome | biome: marine biome (ENVO:00000447); feature: surface water layer (ENVO:00002042); material: "saline water (ENVO:00002010), including plankton (ENVO:xxxxxxxx)" | depth 5 m | reverse complement strand
ATGATGGTTTGGTATGCAGCAACAATGGATACCAAAGCAGCTGGATCTGAAGAGTGATTACTTAGAAGAGAGTTTGCGAATAAGGCGTTCAATGGTTAGCCATTGAAACCTGTTCCAAACAAATGCGAAGAAGAGCCAGGCGGTGGTGTATAACGCCACCGCCTGACTCGCTTCCATAACTGTCCAATCTTTTTCATTTTCAAGATTGGAGTATAATGTTAACGGGACAAAATGAATTACGTAGATGGTTAGGGAAATCTTACCGATACCTTCGAACAACATTATTCGACAATCTTGTATTAACATCCAGAATATGAATACACCTGTCATTGAACCAACCAAAAATCCTGTATTAGCTGGAAAGAAGTTCAGGTAATGCCCCTGTGTGGGATGAGCCCAGATCTTATCGCTACTATCGGCTGCAATTAGTGTCAATAGACAATAACACAATCCTATAATTATCAGTAACAAGGTGGTGTTATTCCTTGGAAGTGTTTTCCCCCCCTCCGTAATGGAACTTCCAAGGAATGCACCAACCACTGCGAATATCATCCATGGAAATAATGGATATGTTCCAGTTAATATCAAATGAGATAATATGGTCTCAACGCTATCGCTAGTAACTCTAATCTCCCAATCGTTAATACCTTGAAGGTTGTATACATGATTGTTAATGATGTAGATGAATATCATAAATATTGAAAACATTATTGCTAAATTTACTTTGGAGACAATATTGACAATACACGGCTTAAGTAACAGTAATAATCCGAACAGTGATAATATTCCAGGGGTGAATGTGTCATACAAATGAGGTGATGTTAAATTGACGATTACCTGTAAAAAAATTAGTATTGTTGCTTTAATCAGAGTGCTTCGATAACTAGATTGTGATTTTATTAAACCCCAACCAAATATTGTGACAAATAGTGGTGCAGCTAAACCACCTAACCCAGCCACAATGTAGGCATACCATGAATCTTGAACTGTGTTAAACGGATTCCAAGTTGCAGCAGTATGTACCATTACCATAAGCAAAACAGCAAGACCGCGTAATGAATCTATCTCTCTAAATCTTACAGCATTTGACATGTCAATCAATTATTCGAAATGACATAATCCACAGCGTTTCTGAATATCTGCAATCCCTGTCCTTCCCATTCTAGTTGAGACTTAACCTTAGGAGCAGTGCCACGAGAAAAGTCGGGATGAAGCCATTGGGCATATATTGCCTCGGGGTGCGGCATCAGACCAAATACGAGACCGGTACTATCAGAAATACCAGCGATATTCATCATACTACCATTAGGTGATTTAGGGAATGGTAATACAGCATTGGGCTCAAGTTTCGTATTTTCAGGATCAATGTAGCGAACAGTAATTTGATTGTTCGCTGCAAGTTTGGTTAGTTTATCTCGGTTTGGCATAACATATTTGCCTTCGCCGTGACGTACCGGGCAATCGATTTGGGTCATCCCTCTCGTCCATATACAGTTACTATCCGGATTAAATTCTAAGGTAACCCAACGATCTTCGTATCTCCCAGAATCGTTCAGTGTTAAACTTGCTCGCTGCACAAAATCGGGAACGTTTCCTTCAGGGCCCGGCAGTAATCCAGTCTTTACTAGAACTTGAAACCCATTACAGATGCCTATTATTGGCTTGCCGGCACCAACAAACTTCGTTAGTTCATCACGGAGGGAAAAGCGCATTCTATTGCCCATCAATCTACCACTACCTAGGTGATCTCCAAAAGAGAACCCCCCCGGAACTGCGAGTATGTCATAATTGTCAAGGCTGTCTAATCCAGAGATAAACGAGTTTAGATGCACCCTCGTTGAACTACCGCCTACCATATCAAAAACCGCTGCTGTCTCGTGATCGCAGTTGATGCCAAAGCCAAATAATACCGCCACCTTAGGAACATACATCATAATTCACCCCCGCTCATATCGAGAGTCCCTTGCCAAGATTGTACCATATCTGAGACGTTCATGGTGATTATTGGATCAAACCCGTCTGAAATATTCAATTTATCAGAATCGTCCACGATGCCAATGTATGTCGTTGTGCTTCCGGACATTGCCTCCAAGAATTTTGCATCATTGTCAGGTGATACTGTAACTACTATCCTACCGAGGGATTCGCCCCATAGTTTTGAGAATAGTGGGCAATCACCAGTACCGTCAATATCAATGGTTGCGCCAATTCTACCACCAATGCACATCTCTGCAAGGGTTACACCGAGGCCCCCTTCCGAACAGTCATGAGCCGTGTTTACGATACCACTATTAATTGCCGAGCTCAATGATCGATATGATTTGAAAAATTTGTCTGGGTTTGATAATGTTGGAACATTCCCTCCAATACCAGACACTATGTCCCTTTCCCGCAGCATAAAGGAAACTTCTGAGGCTCCTAGCTCATCATATGATTCGCCCACTAAGTATACCTTATCACCTGGGTGTTTGAAATCGCTAGTTGCGATATTTCTGACATCTGTATGATCACCAAATAATGAGAACAAGAGAGTTGGGGGGATTGAAATCTTGTCTAGCCCTTTACCATAATCGTTCTTCATAGAATCTTTGCCGCTGACACAGGGTAAACGGTAAGCCCGACATATTCGTTCTAACTCTCGATTTGCTCTGACCAATTGCGCAAGTTTGAATTTGCCATCGGGGGTTTTCACTGATTGAATTGGGTCTGGCCAGCAGAAATTATCCAAGCCAGCGATCTTATCAACATCTACGCCCACACAAACTGCATTTCTTACCGCTTCATCAATTGCCGCAGCTGCCATGGCTCCAGCATCGATATCTGAGTAACGTGGCGCTATACCACACGATACAACCAAACCGCGCGGGTTACCGTGAATAGGTGTGATTACTCCAGCATCAGCGGGCCCGTCGCGTTCAACACCAACAAACGGTTTTACCGCAGTTTGGGCAATAACCTCGTGGTCATACTGCCTAACCCAAGTCTCTTTACTAGCGATATTTGGTCTTGCTAACAAATCGAGTAATAATTGGTTATGATCTGTTTTTGAGGGGGGGATAAATGGTTCATGGTGCGGTGGACTCCACTCGGATTCGAGTTGTAGTTGTGGAACTCCGTCGTGTAAGAATTCGATTGGCAGGTATGCAACTGTTGCCTCACCAAACTGCACATGAAACATACCTGTAGAGGTGAATTCAGCGACTGCTGTTGCCTCAACCTCGTGCAACGCTGCAAGCGCCTCAAATTCTGCTATATCTTCCTCCTTGATTGCTACTGTCATTCTTTCTTGGCTTTCAGATACAAGAATTTCCCATGGCGAGAGACCAGATTGCTTGAGCGGAACTTTGGCTAAATCTATACGGCAACCATTGGTATACTCTGCCATTTCTCCAATAGATGACGATAGCCCTCCCGCGCCATTGTCTGTGATGCAAGTAATAAGGCCGGCATCGCGGGCTTCAAGCAGCATATCAAGCATCTTCTTCTGGGTAATCGGGTCGCCGATTTGAACAGCACTAGATGGTGATTCTTCGGTAAGTTCGAGCGATGAGAATGTCGCTCCATGAATGCCATCATAACCAACCCTACCCCCTACCATGTAGACTATGTCGCCTGCAGTTGGGGTTTTGATGTGAGATTCTCTACCGTCTGGTAATTTTCTTGGCATGATGCCTACAGTACCACAATATACCAGCGGTTTTCCAAGATACCGCTCATCGAAAACTATAGCACCGTTGATTGTAGGAATTCCTGACTCATTACCTCCAACACGAACACCGGAATGTACTCCGCGTAATACTCTTGATGGATGAAATAAATTGTCTGGAATGTCGCCTTGCCAATCGGGTGGGCCGAAACAGAAAACATCTGTATTGGCTATCGGACGAGCGCCTAGACCGGTACCCAATATGTCCCTATTAACGCCGACTATACCAGTCATTGCTCCACCATATGGGTCTAATGCGGATGGAGAATTATGGGTTTCAGCCTTCATACATACACTCCATTCGTCATCCCAGGCGATTACTCCAGAGTTATCATGGAATACAGATAGTAACCAATCGACATCATTTTGCATATCGTGAGTAGGTTTCATAATGTGTGTCTTAAAGATTGAATCAACAACTGATTGCTCACCTGTCTCTAAGTCTGTATGGTTGATTTTAGCAGCGAAGATTTTGTGTTTGCAATGCTCACTCCAAGTTTGTGCTAAACACTCTAATTCCACATCTGTAGGCCGATCATCAACGATTCCAATTGCGCGCCGGGAGTGTTGAGTCTGGGCGTCCCGGTAGTGGGCTTGTATTGCTCGCATTTCTTCTAAATTCAGAGCTAAAAGGCCGGTTTCTGATATTTCAATAAGGTCATCATCATCAATTTCCAGATTGATAGGGGATGGTTCTTTGAATACTTGTGGAGGTTTCTCAGGATACTCAATCATTGGCCAATCGCCCGCTTGACACATATTGGTATCTGCTATTACTGCACGTTCAATCAGGCTGTTGTATAGTGTCGATGCGAGAAATTCGGGCGTTGTCTGGTTGTTTATACCATAAAATACATAGGAGATGTAAGTAGAAATGTCTGAATTTATATCAGCTTCAGGGAAAATTGTATGAAAGCCGTCTAGTGCGGCTTTTCCTGGATTATCTGTAACCCCTGGTTTAAATCCCACCGATATCACTGCATCGGGGGTATCTGAAAAAATCTCAGGTGATTGTAAGAAGGTTTGATTGGTTGTTGAATATTCGATAATCGGATCTGCGAATAAATCATCTGCCCTCGATGAAATGTCTTCTGATGAAATATCTGAGTTAATTAGAAACCCAACAATACTTCGAACCTCGGTCATTGAGATGTTATGGTCCGCAGCCAATCTGCGTCTCACAATATCACCTCTAACATCTCGGAGGCCTTTACCACTCTTTGGTGTCGCTTCAACTCTAGTGATTTGCATTGGACTTACCTACGGGGGCTGTATTGATGGCGGTGAATACGCTCTTTGAACAATACGGAAAGATGTCACAACATATCTTTGAGATATTGGCCAGTAAAACTGCGTTCGTTTTGAGCAATTTTCTCTGGAGTTCCTGTGGCAATTAATTGGCCACCACGGTCTCCGCCCTCAGGACCTAAATCGATTACCCAATCACTTGACTTGACAACGTCGAGATGGTGTTCGATGACAATTACAGTATGACCCTTAGCCCGTAGTTCAAGTAAGACATCGATAAGCATTTGAACGTCTGATAGTGCTAAACCGGTCGTCGGCTCATCAAGAATGTAAACCGTGTGTTTATTGGGCGGCCTTCTTAGTTCGCTAGCTAGCTTTACTCGCTGGGCTTCACCGCCTGACAATGTTGTGGCTGGCTGACCTAGTCTGACGTAGGAAAGCCCAACTGCTCTGAGTGTGTCAAGGGTTCGGTGAATTTTTCGATGGTTTTCAAAGAATACTACCGCCTCGCCAATCGGCATCTGTAACACATCGTGAATGGTTTTTCCTTTCCATGTAACTTCTAAGCATTCCCGAGTATAACGTTGACCGTTACACACATCGCAAGTAATCCATACGTCCGGTAAAAAATTCATTTCTAATTTTATCGACCCGGCTCCGCTACATGCCTCACAACGACCACCTTTGACGTTGAAACTGAAGTGTCCGGGGGTGTAACCGCGTTCTTTAGAGAGGGTCGTTTGTGAAAATAGTTTTCTTATTTCATCGAAAACTTTGGTGTAGGTTGCGGGGTTAGATCGAGGGGTTCGACCAATTGGTGATTGATCAATGATAATGGTTTTATCGATTTTCTCGATGCCCTCAATACTCTTATGTTTCCCGGGAGAAGTGTCTGCATTGTGTAACGATCTTTGAAGAGCTGGCGCTAGAATACCAGATACAAGGGATGATTTTCCCGAACCAGACACGCCGCAAACTGAGGTCATACAACCCAATGGAAAGTCTACGTTTACCGATTGTAGATTATTATGTTGAGCTCCTTTAATCTTTATTTTATCTTTAGTTGGTTTCTTTCTCTTAGTTGGTATCTCAATACACTTTTTCCCGCTCAGATATGCCCCAGTAATAGATGATTGATTCGCCATAACTTCTTCTGGTGGGCCGTTTGCTACAACCACTCCTCCCTCAAGCCCAGCACCCGGCCCGAGGTCACAAAGCCAGTCTGCTTGGCGAAGGGTATCTTCATCATGCTCAACGACAATGAGGGTGTTTCCTAAATCGCTTAATTCTCTCAATGTGGATAATAATCGCGAATTATCCCTTTGATGTAGACCAATTGATGGCTCGTCCAGAACATACATTACTCCGGTAAGTCGACTGCCAATTTGTGTTGCTAATCTAATCCTCTGACTTTCACCGCCAGACAAGGTGTTGGCTTTACGGTCAAGTGTCAAATAATCCAAGCCAACGCTGTTAAGAAAATCCAACCGACTTTCGATTTCTTTTAGTATCTCAGTCCCAATGAACAGACTTTTTTCATCAAGGGTTTCTACTTGATCGGCATACATCTCAGGCGGACCATTCTCACACTCTGGGCGCCAAGACCTAACTAATTCTAGGCTATCGTGAATCGAGCACGACGATACTTCAGGAAGTCTGATGCCTCCGACTGTAACATGCCGCGCGGCGGAATTCAGTTTCTCACCGTTACATTCGGAGCACGGTAAGTCTGTCATACAATTTATCAGCCGATTACGAGTTCTATCCGAAGATGTTTCTGTGTAAGTCTTCTCAAGTCTCGGGATAATTCCCTCCCAAGGTCGATTCATCTTGTAGACAGATCCATTATCTGATTCGAAATGGAAATTTATGACAGTGGAACCAGATCCGTACAATAAGATGTCTTGTTCATCCTCAGATAAGAGTTTGAAAGGAACGTGAATTGGTATTTGATAATAATCTGCAACCTGTTCTAACAGACGACGGTACCATGAGGGTGACATAGAGCGTTTCCACGGCCTTACGCAGCCATTATTAATCGACATTTCATAGTCTACTAATAGTTCTGTATTGAACTGCCTTTGAACACCTAATCCTTGGCAACTACTACATGCTCCAAGCGGCGAATTGAACGAGAAAACTCTAGGTGATAGTTCGGGCATAAAAGCGCCATGCTCTGGACAGGCAAAATCTTCAGACCAAGAAATAACGTCACCTGCCACATGGTCTCGAGCTTTACTACCGTTGGGTAATGGTAGGTTTTCGGACGGGGCTTTTAGTGATTCGATGGCTAATGCGCCACCACCTAACCGCAAAGCCGACTCGACGGCTTCAGTTAGCCGTTGTCTAGATTTTCTACGACAGACGAAACGATCAATTCTAACATCAATATCGTGGCGAAAATTCTTATCAAGTGTTGGTGGATTTTCAAATTCGACATCATGCCCATTGACTTTGCCGTGGAGGAAACCCTGTTCAACCAATTGCCTGAATAAGTCTTGATGGGTGCCTTTTCTAGCCCTAATTACCGGTGACCAAACCGAAATTGTGTGCTCCTCTAGGTTCCACAAAACATCGTCGACAATTTCTTGAACGGTTCGTCTAGCGACTTCGATACCACAAGTTGGGCAATGCGGCTTGCCTATTCTAGCCCATAGTAATCGTAGATAATCTTGGATTTCTGTCACTGTCGCAACTGTTGAACGAGGGTTGTGGCTGCCCTGCTTCTGGTCGATTGATATGGCTGGAGATAGCCCTTCTATTCCATCACAATCAGCCTTCTTCATTTGCCCAATAAATTGTCTAGCATACGACGATAGGCTTTCTACATAGCGGCGCTGTCCTTCAGCATATAGGGTATCAAAAGCAAGACTAGATTTTCCGGAGCCCGAAACTCCTGAAACGACCACAAATTTTCCACGTGGTAGTTTGACATCGATGTTTTTCAAATTGTGAGTTCGAGCGCCCCGCACGGTTATCCAATCTTGATTATCGCTCACCGACTCACCTAACCGCAATTGGTTGTCAAGAGTTCAATAAGTCCTCTATTTGAATTAGTGGTTTGCATCATGAAAGAGTGAATGGATGGTTGGATACGAATCTTACCGGTTCATCGTTTTGTGGATGAAGAAATTCTAGAGATGTTGCATGAAGGCATATTCTGGAGTGGGGGTTGGTTTCGGCACCATGTAGTATATCACCAACGACGGGGTGTCCTAATGCCTTCATTGCCATACGAATCTGGTGGCGTCGACCTGTTTCTATCATCACTCGAACTAGGGTTGTTGAATTGTAAGATTCCATTATCTCCCAATGGGTTATAGCATGCTTGCCATACTTGTCGCTCGAAGAAGTAGTCTTGATATTCAAATGTTTATCTTCGATTAGATATTGTTCAATTGTGCCATGATCCTGACCAACATGACCTTCAACTAGAGCGTGATAAATTCGGTAAACAGAGCGTTGAGAGAATTGTTCTTGGAGATAATCTTTGGCGGATTTATTCTTGGCTAAGACCATGATTCCAGAGGTTTCCTTGTCGAGGCGGTGAACAATGTAAGCCCAAGCCTTGCTGTTAAATTGTCGCAAATAATCAACACATTTGGCATGGAGAGTTTCTTGTTCTAACTTATCAGTGGCGATAGAAAGTAACTTTGCCGGCTTTTCAACCACGATAATTGTCTCATCCTCATAAATTAAGTCAATCGAGGAGTGTTTGGTTTTTATTTTCGTTTGTGGTTTTTGGGTATCGTGAGGTTTGTTAGCCAATTCGAAGATATCGCCTAATTTTAATTGTGACTTTGCTTTGTGGGTGATTAAATTGTTGATTTTTACGCGGCCTGATGACAGCATCTTTCGCAGTTTATTAGTTGAGGAATCGGGAAATTGTTGCTTCATAAAATCAATTAGAAGCATTTCCTTGGTAAGGGTCTTTTTCATTAGATCACCTACAGTAAAATTATTTGACATCGTTCACCTTTTAGGCCCTTCGAGGCTGGTTCTATCACTGTTAAACCATCACTCATAGCTATACCTGCTATGTTGGCGGAACCTTGGTGGCTTTTGAGCATAGCAATGGTTGTTCCATCTTTATCTTGTAAAGAAACTCTCCTAAATGTGGTAAAACCATCCTGAGTTTTGATGTCCTCGCCCAATACTGCATAGGTATATTTTGTATTAATATCGGTAGATTTTGTAATTGAGGAAAGCCACTTTCCAACTATTACCCTAAACACAACGTGACTGCTTACGGGATTACCTGGAAGGCCAAATATTGGCGTTCCCTGCCAAGTGCCGAATATCGGTGGTGAGCCTGGGCGCATCTTCACCCGCCAAAATACGATCTCCCCTTCTTGTTCCATTAGTATCCTAACATAATCCCTGTCGCCCATTGAGACTCCTCCTGAGGTAATTATACAATCGTGATTTTGTGCGGCCTTGTTGAGTGTGTCACGTAAAGTATCAATTTCATCGACAACCAAATTATACCTTGTTGCTTGATGTCCGTATGATTCAATCAATGCGCTTAGGCCATAAGAGTTTGATTCGTATATCTGGCCGAACTCTAGCTTATCACCGATGGTTTTTAGTTCATCACCGGTAGATATTACCGCAATCTTAAGTTTTCTAAATACAGATATTGTTGAAACTCCGGCTGCTGCACATAAAGATATTTTTTCTGGCGACATAACATCCCCGCATGACAATATTGTTTGTTGCTCAGCGAAATTCTCGCCTTTTTTGCGAATAAAATGAGGTTTTGAGGATTCTTTCAGCGTAACTTCATTACCATTGATTTCACAAAGCTCGATTGGTATTATGGAATCTGAGCCTTGTGGAATTGGTGCGCCAGTCATAATTTTAATCGCTTGCCCTTGAGTTATTTTCATGCATTCTTTAGTTCCTGCCATCGAGGTACCAATCACGGAAAGGGTACTAGGTGGGTTCAACGTGTCAGAATATATGACTGCAAACCCGTCCATAGAAGAATTATCAAACCCGGGGTCGTTAACCAGTGCTTTGACATCCGACGAAACAATTCTATGCAGTGATTGAGAAATTGATATATCCTCAGATGAGATGTCCAACTGAACATTTTGACATAAAGAATTGGCTTCTTCTAAGGAAATAAAGTAAGGATACGGTTTGACCATATATCCCCCAAAACAAAATTTACTTTGATATTATGGACTGTAACAGGGATAAATCTGCAATATGAGGTAATTCTTTTGTTTGCCGGATTGATGGTAATCTCTGCATTATACTCAAGTGTAGGACATGGCGGTGCTTCTGGATATTTGGCGCTGTTATCTATCTCTTCTTACGGATTAATGAATTATGTTTGGTTGAAGCAACATGTTTGGGTTATGAATTTAGTAGTCGCATCGTTAGCGTTTTATCACTACAACAGGGCTGGATTTTTTAATAGACAATTAACAATACCGTTTATTTTAGCAAGTATCCCGATGGCGTTTATTGGAGGAGCGATGAAAATCGATGCCGAAATTTATGATATTTTATTATCGATCACTCTGATTTGGGCGGGTTATAAAATTCTAAAGATAAATACTGAAGTGAGCAATAATATTGTTGTTAGTAGAATAGAGGCGTACTCGTGGGGAGGGGGAATTGGTTTATTCAGCGGAATTATTGGTGTTGGTGGGGGGATTTTCTTATCACCAATATTGCTGCTCAAAAAATGGGCGAATGTTAAGACTGCGGCGGCAACGGCAGCAGTATTTATTTTTGCTAATTCATTATCAGGACTGCTTGGCATGGGTGTTTCCGGTCAACTTGACTTGGAATTAGATCTACTGGCTTTGTTCATAATAGCAATTGGAGTTGGAGGTTATTTTGGCGCACTCTTTGGCTCATCTTATGCTGATAATCGGATTGTTCGGAGGTTGTTGTGCTTGGTATTATTAGTGGCTGCAGCGAAGCGTGTTACTCAATTAATTATTAATTATTAATTTTAATGGGCGTAACAATTGACTTCAAATGGAGACCTTAATTGGGAGGGTCATGGGCGAAGGAAAGACTGCCATTATTACCGGTATAACCGGACAAGATGGTTCTTACCTTGCTGAATTATTACTAGATAAGGGGTACACAGTATACGGCCTTGTTAGAAGAACCAGTCAACCGACTCAAGGAAGGAATTTAATTAATCATCTTATGGACAATGATAATTTCAATTTAGTCAATGGAGACTTAACTGACCAATCAAGTATCGATAATGCAGTTAAAGAAATTCAACCGGATGAATTTTACAACTTAGGAGCTCAATCATTTGTTCCAGAATCATGGCGTTCACCGACCATGACGGCTGATGTTACGGGTTTGGGGGCATTACGATGTTTGGAAGCGATTAAATTGGTCAAACCGGATTGTAAGTTCTATCAGGCCGGTTCATCTGAACAATTCGGAGATGTTCGAGAAATACCACAAAATGAGTTGACCCCGTTTTACCCGCGATCCCCGTATGGTTGTGCTAAGGTGTTTGCTTATGATATCACGCGAAATTATCGAGAATCTTACGGATTGTTTGCCTGTACGGGAATATTGTTTAACCATGAGAGTCCAAGAAGAGGATTAGAATTTGTTACTAGAAAGGTTACTATGACTGTTGCAAGGATTGCTAAAGGTTTAGATGAATGTTTGTCAATTGGTAATGTCAAGGCTAAACGTGATTGGGGGTTTGCTGGCGATTATGTTGAAATGCAGTGGCGAATGTTACAACAAGAAAATCCTGAGGATTTTGTTGTCGCTACGGGAGAAACCCATAGCGTCCAAGAAATGATTAATTTAGCATTTTCAAGAGTAAATCTAGAATTAACTTGGAGTGGAGAAGGTGTCGATACCATAGCAACGGACCAAAACGGTGTAATAAGAGTAAGAACTAATCCTAAATTTTTCCGTCCAGCGGAAGTTGATTTATTGGTCGGTGACTATTCGTTGGCAGCGGAAAAATTAGGTTGGAAGCCTTCGACAAGTTTCAGTGAATTAGTCGAAATGATGGTTGACAGCGACTTAAAGATTGTTGAAGATGCTTTAGAAAAAGGCCTCATACCACCTGTTCCTCCAGCCTAATATTGCAATAATTGGTGGATTTTTTGCGCTTGCTCAAATGGCGAAAGCTTCAACTGTTCAATCCTTGCAATACCGTTAGCTGACCACTCGGCTCTAGTGTCTGGATTTCTCGCCTGGGATAGCGCTTCGTGCCATTGTTTGATATCATCACGGGGTAATAATCTTCCACACTCTTGATCTATGATTGTGTCTCTAAATCCTCCTTCATCAACAAATAATGCCGGAGTACCTATAGAAAATGCCTCGATTGGTGTAAGACCGAATGGTTCTTTGTGAGCGAAACTGATTACGGCCAAAGCATCTCTAATTAATGCTGAAAGTTCGGGCGATGATAAATGATGAGAGACCCATAGTTTGACATTATTATCATTAGCATGGTTTTGAAGAGTGGTCAGTTCTTGTTGAGTACCACCGCCAACATGAACTAGTGTAATTGAGGTCCCTTTCAGCATAGCAATCGCTTCCATAGAACCTTTAGCCCAGTTTGCTACACCTACTGTTACAACATATTCAGAGTTTTTATCGGTGGTAAAGGGATTCTTTGCCGAACCGGTGTCTGAATATTCATTCCTATCGATACAAGGATGTAAAAAAGAACATTCCAGCCCATAAATCGTATCAGCACGCTGTGCTGAATAACTTGAATTACCTGTAACAATATTATTCGGATTGCTAGCAAATTTTTTGACAATCTTTAAATCATTATTGCGGCCCTTTGATAACAGTAATCTGGTTATTAGTTTCGGCCGTTTTAAGCGCCCGTATAGGTCTCTATGTAGCGAGTCTTCGTGGTAGCCACGGTGTGGCTCATGGAGATATAGGTGGCTTCTTTTATGTGGTGGAATAAGTTCGATAAATCCAAGATAACCGTCTCCACTAACTACATGGAAATAATCGAATTCTTCCATTTTATCAATAAGTTGATGGCAAGATAGCCAGGATAATTTAGAGGATTTATGAGTACTATCGAGTAATTGACCTATTGAAGAAACTGGAGGTTTCCATGGTTCTGATGGTTTAATTAGGGATATATCATTAATTTCACAAATTTTTTCTAAATCATTGCAAGAGGATAAAGTCGCAACAGTTACTTGATACCAATTTGT
>CETK01073682.1_pt1 | contig 13169 bp, 7 predicted proteins | sample 361431 | NCBI WGS metagenome assembly CETK01 (sample SAMEA2622452, study PRJEB7988) | marine metagenome | biome: marine biome (ENVO:00000447); feature: surface water layer (ENVO:00002042); material: "saline water (ENVO:00002010), including plankton (ENVO:xxxxxxxx)" | depth 5 m | reverse complement strand
ATGTTATGAGTATGAGACCAGAAACCCGTCAGTCTATGGAAATGTTATTCGCAGCGAAGTGGAACTTACCAAAAGCAGCGAACAACTGCAACTTGACTTTCAAGGAGATGAAGATAACGTTCAATGAGTATGCTAGATTAAATCCAGCGATCTATAATGAGAAGGGTGAATATATCGCCTGATTTTTGGGAGTGTGGTGGAATCGGTAGACACACCAGACTTAAAATCTGTTGAGCATCAAGCTCGTGGGGGTTCAAGTCCCCCCACTCCTACTAAATACAAAAAAACTAGGAGATTTCCTATGAAATATCGCATAGATGCAAAATATGTGTGGTATGAAGAGGAAAATATGCTTGTTTTAATGTACTTCATCCAAGGTGTTCCATTTACCTTTGATGAACTTCCTGATGAAGCACAAAACGACCTAGATATCATTAAGCTAGCTGATAAAGAGAAGAGTTGGTCTCCAGATGATGTGTACCGTGGGTATTCATATTTGATGGAGGAGCAATGTCATCCTTGTCTGTTTGAACTAGATCTAGAGAATCCAGAATGTTTGCCCGTAGACTAATATGAAGATACAATTATGGTATACAGAGGATATGCAGCAATGGCGTTGGACCTTAAGTGATGATGAGGATCCATATGTTCAAGAATCTGGACAACAACCACATCTCCGTGATGCCATGCATGATGTTGCAACAACAGTAGAGTATATTTTACAAAGCGACTGATAATTAAATGATAAATAATCCATAACAGAACTTATAGTGCAAATAAGATGGGTCTTTCCAGATTAGAGAATTTTCTTAAGAATGCTCGTGGTAATATTCTATATGTAAGTCCTAATGATCTGGATTCTACAGATAGTATCGAAAATAAAGGAAATTCGTTAACTCGTCCTTTCAAGACGATTCAAAGAGCGTTGATCGAGGCTGCTAGATTTTCATATCAGCGTGGTTTAAACAATGATAGATTTGGTAATACTACAATCTTACTATATCCTGGTGAACACATTGTTGATAATAGACCTGGATGGATTCCCATTCCTGATGGTGCAGAAGCTAACTTTAGATTAAGAGACGGAACAGAATCACAAGATTTCCCTGCATGGGATTTGACAACCGTATATGATCTGACTAATCCAGATAATGCACTTTATAAGATGAATAGTATTCATGGGGGTGTAATTATTCCCCGTGGTACTTCTATCGTTGGTCTTGACCTAAGAAAGACTAAGGTTCGTCCAAAATATGTTCCAAATCCATCAAATGATAATATTGAAAGAAGTGCATTATTCAGAGTAACTGGAGCCTGCTACTTCTGGCAGTTCTCTATATTTGATGCAGATCCAAACGGACTTGCTTATCAGGACTATACCAATAATCAGTTCGTACCTAATTTCTCTCACCATAAACTTACTTGCTTTGAGTATGCTGATGGTGTGAATAATGTCCAAATCAGAGACACGTTCCAAACGTTCGGTGTAAACAGAACTGATCTTGACATGTATTATGAAAAGATTGGTTTGGTCTACGGTAGTGCAAGTGGAAGAGAAATTCAACCAGATTTCCCATCCTCTAGTATTGATATTCAACCAAAAATTGATGAATTTAGAATTGTCGGATCAACCGGTGCAACTGCAGGAATTACGAGTATTAAGGCAGGTAATGGAGCTATTCCAACTGACATTATTACTGTAACAACTGCATCTCCTGTTAGTGGCCTTGATGTTGACACTCCGTTCAGAGTTGAGGGTATCACTGCTGCCGGATATAATGGACAATTTGTTGTTAGTGAAAAAGTAAGCAGCACTGTATTCAAATACGAAGTTCAAAATGCTCCGGTGCTTGCTCTTCCTGCGGTGACTGGTTCCTCAGTTACGTTGCAGTCAGATACAGTAACATCTGCTTCTCCATATATCTTTAACTTATCACTTCGTTCCGTCTTTGGCATGTGCGGTATGCATGCAGATGGTAATAAAGCGACAGGTTTCAAGTCCATGGTTGTGGCCCAGTTTACGGGAATTGGACTTCAAAAAGATGATAACGCATTTATTAAATATAATTCTACGACAGGTGTTTATGATGATGCTACCGTACCAGGAAATGAGAAACTAAGTAATGATTCTAGTGCGATTTTCAAACCATCGCATTCTAACTTCCACATCAAGTGTTCCAATAACTCTGTTATTCAGGCAGTTTCTATCTTTGCTATTGGATATGCAGAACACTTTGTTGTTGAAACTGGTGGTGACATGTCCATCACCAACTCAAACTCTAACTTTGGAGCAAAATCTCTGATTGCATCCGGATTTAGACCTGATGCATTCCCTCAGGATGATTTTGGATTTATTACTCATATTTTACCACCAAAAGAAATTCCAATTACTGAAAATGTAGTTGAATTTAATGCAATTGACCTCAATACAACAATTGGTGTTGGAACCACAGGACACTTATATCTCTATGAACAGACAAACCCAGACGTTCCACCCGAAAACGTATTAGAAGGATTCAGAGTTGGTGCAAGAAAACTTGATTCCTTGAACGTTCTTGTTCCTTCAGGAGGAACACCCACAGAATTCAGTTCGCGCATTGTTATGCCAAATGGAGCTGGATTTAATACCACCACACAATCTAGTTCTGAGAAAGTATTCAGAGTCGATAGAAGTTCCTCTGGTATTAACAGTATCACCAGTAATGTCATTACGCTGACAGAGCCTCATACTTTCCAAGATGCGGAATCTGTTCGTATTTTGAGTGATAATGGTAGATTGCCAGATGGTTTAGAATCAAATGTAGTTTATTTTGCCATTACTAATCAAAATGCAAGTTCTGGTTTAACAACTCATAGTACGATTAAGTTAGCAAAAACTGAGACTGATGCTAAAAACGCATCCGCTCTGACTATTAACAATCTTGGTGGTTCTCTCAAAATTGTAAGTAGAGTATCTGACAAAAATTCTGGTGATATTGGTCACCCAATTCAGTTTGATAATAGTCCGGATGATACTAGAAGACAGTGGTATATTAATGTATCGACAGCTTCCACTGACAATAGAATTTACAATGATGTTGTTCTCGACGAAAATGGTCTCGGACTTGGTTCAACAGCATTAGGAGAGGCAACACCAAGATCATTTATTAAGAGAAAATCAGACAATAGAAGTGCAATTGATACACTTTATAGAGCAAGGTACATTATTCCTGCCAACAGTGGTGGAGCTATTGCAAGACCACCAATCGATGGATTTATTATTCAAGAAAGTAACACCTCAATTGGATCTACCAATGATGAAGTTGGAACTTACTTTGGAACAGGTAATTTAAATCATGTCAATGAAAATAGAAACTTTAGATTCATTGCTGGTGCAAATTGGGGATCGAACATTGGTAACATTCTGACCGAACTTCCCCATGATCTTTCTGTTGGATCTCTAGTTGAATTAATTGACATCAAGAGTGGTGTCAATACAACTGGTGTTGGAAATTCTGGATTTAATGGAACATTCCCAGTCACCGGCATTACCAGTGCCAGAGAGTTTACTGTAGGAATCAATACTGACCCTGGAGCATTTACTAACGACCTTCTTACAAGAAATACAAGTCTTCCAAGATTCAAGAGGAAGAAGTACAATACCACGTATTACATTCAGGATGTCAAAGAAATACAAGCACTCGTTAGAAGTGAGCAAGATGGTATTTACTACCTTACCATTCTCAATTCTTCGGTAAATCCACCAGTAGATCCATTCACTTCAGATAAGTTTACTCAACCTGTTACAAGACTATTCCCTCAGGTTGATAGAGACACAACTACTTCTGATCCAGATGCTGCAATTTCTTTCGCAGACTCTGCAGATATTGGTAAAACCGAAGTTGATGATGTTAAAAACAGCATCACTAAAGAAACCATTGATAGTTTCATTAAAGACGTTGATGTTGGTGTTGGATTAACTGATGTCATAACAGCTGTTGGTGGAACACATCATAGATTCAACACTAGTATTGATCATGGACTGAACCGTATAACCACTGTCAGTATTGCTAATAGTGGCGGTGGTTATGGAACTGGTGTTGATGCAGATTATTATAATGCCAAACTCATTAGTATTGGTAGTTCTACCACTGGTCAACATGCAACTGCAAAGGTAAGTGTTGATGCAACTGGTGGCATCACCGATGTTCAAATCATGGATGGTGGTAGTGCCTATGGTATTGGCAACACCATGCATGTTGTTGGCATCGCTACGGTATCTGGTCACTCCAAAGCTGTTGTGACTGTAACCGACATTTATGATAATGTTGGCGATGTTATTAGAATGACCGGTGTAACTTCAGAAAGTTACAAACCATATAATACACTGTTTAGAATTAGTGAAGTTGTAGTTGGTGGTGCTAAGAGTTTCACTGCAATCAGTGATCCTCCAATAACAGGAGTCACTACAACAGGTATTGGCACGGCAGTATTAAACAATGCATCCGCATATCTGACTGGTGAGGGTCTTAGAATTTCTAATATTACATATGATCCAACGCTAGGAATCTCAACGATTACCACACGTAATAATCATGGACTAAAAGTCAATAGTAAAGTTAAGGTTGTTACTGGTATTTCTACTCTTAAGAATGGTCCATTTGATGGTGATTTTATTGTAAAACAAAATATTGACCTTAATAATTTTGTTGTCACTATTGGAGCTGGAGCAACAAGTGAGGTAGTTGCCTTTGGTGCATCCATGTTTGCAATGAGAGGTGGTGTTCAATCTAATGATGGTGACGCCACAATTGAAAATGAGAGTTTGAATGGTAGACAAATTCCAACTTATGCTGGAATTACAACCACACTTGCTAATCCAATCGCAGATGCCATTACAACTGAAATTAGATTGACAAATGTTGGCAATCTTGGACTTCAAATTGGTGATTTCCTGGCAATTGACGATGAAATCGTTAGAATCAAAACAGCATTATCAAATCCTGCTACCAACCCAATAACTGTTTTCCGTGCTGTTCTTGGTACAAGAGCCACGCCACACGTCGTGGGTTCTGTTGTTCGTAGAATCAAATCATACCCAGTTGAATTAAGAAGACACTCTATCAACAGAGCGTCTGGTCATACTTGGGAATATGTTGGTTTTGGTCCAGGTAACTATTCAACTGCATTACCTGATAAACAAAATAGACTTGTCACAGATACTCAGGAACTTCTTGCTCAGTCTACTAAGAAGGAAGGTGGAGTTAACTACTTCACTGGAATGAATGATCGTGGTATTTCCTATGCAGGTAACAAGAAACTGAGTACGGTTACTGGTAGGGAAGAAATCTTTGATACTCCAGTAAGAAGTATCACAGGTGAGGATATTTCTGTTGAATCTGGTATCAACCTGATTAATGCAACTGAAGCAACCTTCTCATCCTCTATTCGTATTGATGGTGGAGATGAAGGAAAAGTTATTTCAGAATTTAACGGACCAGTTATTTTCTCTAATAAAGTAACTTCAACTGCTGCAAGAGGTATTGAGGCTAATAACCTGTTCTTACAGGGTGATTCAACGGTATCAAGAAAGTACACTGTTGGTATTGCCACGCCAGTAAATGCAGGAACGCCTGGTGACATTGTATACTTTGAAAATCCATCTCAAGGTGCATATATTGGTTGGGTTTATACCGCAGAAAATGCTTGGAAACGATTTGGTAATGTAAGTCTCTCTGCAGTTGCAGATATTCATGTATTCAATCAAGTTGGCATTGCTACCACCACTCCTGGCGCGAATGCATTCCAAGTTGGTGCTGGAAGCACCATATTTGCTGTAAGCAGTACTGAAACCGGAGTTGGTGTTGGTATTGGAACAACTGCAAATCGTAAATCGCTTAGAATCCTTGGTGATACTGAACAAGATGGGAACGTAGATATTACGGGCATCTTGACTGCAGGATTCTTAGCAGGTGATGGTAATGCAATTACTAACTTGAATGCATCTGCAACAGGTTGGTCTCCAGTAAATGAAACGTATGCTGGTGTTGGTAATACTGGTATCTGGGCAACTGTTCCTCCCGGAACGGACTCAAGGGTTGGTATTGGTACATCAGTCCCTCACTTTAATCTCTCTCTTGGATCTCCTGGAACTGGAAGAACTGATCTTCATGTACACAATGAAGCAGTTTTCTTAGGTCAAGTTACGGCCAATGATATCAATGTTAGTGGAACACTCACATCAACAGACTATCGATTAGATAGTACGTCTAGTAATATTAGAGCAGGTATTGTAACTTCGACAACCTTAGTGGTTGGAACTGCAGTATCAACAAGTGGTTCAAACGTTGGTATGGGAACTCCATCACCAAGAGCGAAGCTTGATGTTGATGGTTCCGTCAGATTCAAGACAAGTTCTGAAAATGTAGAGACGTTAACAATTTCTTCTGGAAACGTTGATGTCAACCTTGCATTAGGACAGTCCTTTAACTTAAATGTGACTTCTGCTGTTGAGAAATTTACTGTATTGAATCCACCAAACGAAGCGACTGCGTTTACGATTAAAATTACTCAAGATTCCACATCATACTCAGTTGGCATAAATACATTTGATAATTTGGCTGGTGCTGGTGTAACTGTGTACTGGCCTGGTGGAGTTATACCAATCGTAACACAAGTTGCAGGTAAAACTGATATATATTCATTTAAGACATTTGATGGCGCTAGTTCCTTATTTGGTATTGTTGGTGGACAAAACTTTATTGGTTCATAATAAGATATGACAACTAAGATATGGGATGATATATTTACAGGTCTAGACCTAAATGGTCCTATACTGTCAATCGTCACCGACACGTTCTCTCATCGTGTCGGTTTCTCTGAAACTGCTCAATCCCACGTTTGTGCTTCAGAACCAAGAGCAGGCGAAGGTCTAAGAACTATTGCCTTTACTGGAATTGCGACTGCAACTTTCCCTGCCGGGTCAAATGCAAGTTTTGATGGAACCATTGAGTATCAATGGTATAGAATTTCTCTTAATGGAACAGAGACAAAATTAGGACCATCAACAACTTACAATGGTGAGACTAGTAGTTCTTTAGAATTTTCTCATGTTGTTAGTCCTTTACAGGATGGCGAAAAATATTTTGTTGAGGCAGATTATAGACCAAGAGCATATGGTGAAGTTGGTTCTGCAAAATCAACTCCAAATGCGATCAATGAACCGATTAGATCAACCCCATTAACTTTAAATGTTAAACCAACATTAGAAATTACTGCGGGTGTCACCACATCAATCGTCACTGTTGATAATACAACATCATTCTCAGTGCAGGCATCGATGGATCGAGGCCTCAGCCGCACTGGAGTTCTTTTTTCGGAGCCTGAAGATCAAATTGAATATCAATGGTGTCTTGATGGTGATTGCAACATCACTGACGGAGTAAGAGAAACTCAATCAGTTGCAAATCAAATCGTTAAGGAGTTTTTCCATACTGGAAGCACTCAATCATTAGTCATTCCTGATGATGCTACAAACGTAAGAATTAAAGTTGAAGCCGGTGCTGGTGGTCCTGGAGGATCTGACTCAAATGGTGTAGGTGGAAATGGTGGTCAAGGACGTTATGGCACCTTCTCACTTGCTGATGGTGGAAGAACTCTAACGATTGATATTGGAGGTCGTGGAGGCAGCGGCGGATCATCAAAGAAAGGTGATGGTGGAGGAACAGCAGGAACTGGTGGACCAAAAGGTGCTGGTCGTGGTGGTAATGCTGGTTCTAATGGATCCTCTGGTGCTGGAGGAGGTGGTGCTGACGGAATTTATATTCAAGAATCAATTTCAGGAACATATATCATCGCAGCCGGAGGAGGAGCAGGAGGCGGCGGTGGAAGTTTAAATCGAAATAGTATTTCAGACGGCACTGCTGATGGAAAAGTATTCCAAAATATTTCTAGTGGACTAACTGGTTTTAATGGTCCTTTTAATGGAGAAGATCGGGGAACACCAAATGGCGGCGGAGGCGGCGGCGGTGCTAATGGTTATCGCGCAGGAGCCGGCGGTAGTGCAGGAACAGATAATCCACCACCCCCACCTCCACCACCACCGCCACCACCGCCACCGCCACCGGATCCTCCGGTGCCACCACCACAGCCACAGAGGGTCAACAGGAGGAGCAATCGGAGACGTGGTAGATACAATCCACCGCCACCGGATCCACCGGCACCACAAAGAAGTGGCAGACGATCAAATCGTAGGGTAAACAGGAGGAGCAATAGGGTTGTTCCACAACCACCGGCTCCTCCGGCGCCACCACCGCCACGGAGAAGAAATCGTCGTAAAAACAGGAGACGTAGAAGAAGACGTAGAAGGAGAAGAAGAGGTGGAGGATGCTTCACTGAAGAAACTATGATTCTCATGCGGAACCCATGGGTTCTAAGTGGATCTGGAAAGGGATCCTTCTATGAAAAACCAATTTCTGAAGTTGTTATTGGAGACTATGTATCAAACATAGATCAAACTGATTCAAATAAGGTTGTGTTTATTGAAAAACATGATAAATCAATGAACTGGAAATTATATTCTCCAGATTCTGAGATTGAACCATTCGCCACAATTAACCATATGGTTAAAAAAGATGGAGAATGGGTTGCAGTTGATAATGAGTTATATCCTTGGTTGGACGTATGTCAAAAACTTGAGGACACCCTAGTTGAAGAATTAAAAGGTGAGTATGTTTACAATTTATGGGTCACTGGAGACGGTACTTATAATGTAAATGGTTATGGAACACACTCTATTATGTTTGATGGTGGGTTTATGAGAAATGCTTATGATCAAAAGGTCATAACATATAAAGATGTTCTCAACTTGATGAAAGAATTCACCGTTAAGAAAAAAGAAGTTCTCCATGGAGCATTCCTTGTAAATAAGATATTCGGAAAAGTTAATTTCCCAATCGCAAACAAACTATTTGCATATGTCTTATTAGCTGATGATGAAACACTTCGTAAAAAACTTGTATTGATTTTGATGAAAGTTCTTACTAAAATTGGAGGATTAATCTAATGGGTTGGCAATCATGGGAGCCAGAATATGTAAGTGATTTTGATAATTGTATTTTTTATAATGCGATTATGAAAAACAGTAATCCTTATGATGATGAAGAAATTAGTGATTTGAAGAACTTACACGATCTTCCCAATGTTATGTTAGATGAATATTATGGTAGAAGTAAAAAAATTATTTCTAAAATGAAGGAATTGGGTGTTGATACCAACCCTAGTTGGGATGAGATAGATGTGGTGTATTTGACTGAAATTAGACGAAAGGTTAGAGATGATGAAAGACATGATCTCGTGGATGATATTAGAAACGTTCTTACCACATTAGAATCAAAGTACGGAGTAGTGTAAAATGGCCGCATCAACAAATGGAATTGGAGCAGAGAGCGCCTACAATGGTCAGGTAGCCACATTAATTAATCAAGGATTGAGTTCTGTTCCTAGAGTTGAAGTATCATACACATCAGAATCAGAGGGAACTGGTGGAACTATTGTTACCACTAAAACCACAATATCTGGTTCACAAACTCCAAACTTAGTCATATCATCTGATAGGGTTGGAATTCAGACGGTTCGGGCTCTTGTCAATCATCCAGACAAATGTTTTGATCTGGATCAAGTTGAGGGCACAGACACCAGAGGAATTTCTGCTGGAAAAATTACCCGCAATGGTCGTGAGTGGTTAGCTACTAATACAGCAACCTTTGAAACGATCAGTGCGGTTAATTTATCAAGATCATTTATTAACCACGAAATTGTGGCAGAAGAAGATGATGACTATAATTTTGTAAATCAAAATCTATTCCTTGGATCTCTTCCACTGCAATCAGCACTTTCAGAACAGGAATTTGCTGCAGATGTTGTTTATGCTCCAGAGGAAGACTTGACCGTTGTCATCACGATGGCTGCATCTGCTGGACAAGATTTTAATGGTAACAAAGGTGGACAAGGTGGAACGTGTAAGTTTGAGTTTACTCTTAAGAGAAATACTGAATACGTTTTCAAATTAGGAACAACTATTGAACCAACATCCTCTCTTGGTAGAGGTGGAGCAGCTGCATATTTCTATGAAAAGGGTAGACTTTTAGTTGTTTGTGGTGGCGGAGGCGGCGGCGGATGGAACGCCGGCCGCGGTGGTGCTGGTGGAGGTCCAAGTGTCGCAGGTCAGGCTGGATCAGGTTCCAATGGAGGTGCTGGAGGTCAGAATGTCCCCGATGGTCAACTTCCATCTGCAGGAGCCTTGCCATCAGGGACTCAAGGAGGTAAGATAGAATCTTGCACCACTGGATACTTCTATGCCATTAATGGTTTTAGTCCTTGTGAGGATGTTGAAGATATTCCAACTAAAAATAGCCTTACAAAATGGTATGACTATGCAGGAAACGAAAATGAGCAAAGTGCTGAGATTACAAGAGGATATAAAGCAAGTGATCGAAGCACATATGGTTTCAGACACAACGGTGGAGATAGTCTCACAAATGTAAGTGGAACTTTCTTCGGTGGTGGTGGAGCAGGAGCATATGGTGGAAATGCCACGAGTGGATTCTCCGGTGGCGGCGGTGGTGGTAGCGGATATACCAGTGGTGATGTGGTAGTCATTGAGACAAATCAAGGAGGAAATGCAACAAATAGAGCATGGGCCACAATAGCATTAAAAGGTGTATAATTAGTAATGTAGAATTTCTTATTTAATTGGAGAACATAAAATGAGTGTGAAATTTGAATTTGACAGTTATGATGAAAGTGGAAAAATTGAATTTGACACTTTCGATGAAGAAGATTTTGATGAGGAAGATGATGATGAAGATGGTTTTGAATGCGATCTCAGCGAGGACATGGCTCAATTTGCCAAGAGAAGAACTCCAGGCAACACCGAATCATCTGATGATGACGATGAGTGTGATGATGTACAAGAAGGTTATCATGATTATTGTGAACCCTACTTGAAGTTTAGACTATCAGATGCCAACATAAACGTCTTGAGAAAAATTATTTCTACCGTTGAAGACATAGAGTGGGAGGAAGATAGATATGATTGGCATGATGATAAGGGAAAAACTTACGAAGACTATCGATATGTTGATATGTTCGCTTTACATGAAGATGAAGATGGTGATGTCTTTGAGTTGGTAAGAAATTTATTTGAAAAGGCAAATGATGATAATTTTAACTATGATATAAATGAAGATATCTTAGATATACAACTGCTCAGATATAAAGCAGGTGGTCAATATAATTGGCACTGCGATTATGGCCTATCCTTGGGAGCTGAAAATGGAATGACTAGAAAGTTGAGTATGTCTATTCAACTCTCAGAAGAAACAGATTATGAAGGTGGCGGACTTGAGTTCGTTGATTATTGTGCGAGACACGTTTATTTGGAAAAATATAAAGGTGCCGGAATTGTATTTGATTCAAGACTGCCTCACAGAGCAAACCCACTTAGTAGTGGCGAAAGATTGATTTTGATCGCGTGGGCTCACGGGCCACAACTGAGATAATTCTTTGCTAAATAGTAAAAAATAAAGGGGGAGAGTGAACCCGAATGGCAATTAATAAGAATTTTGTCATCAAGAATGGTGTAGAGGTAAACACCAGTCTGATTGTCGGTGATGCTACGCTTAACAAGGTTGGTGTAGGTACGACGGTTCCGGGATATACCCTTCATGTTGGTGGTAGTAGAGGTGGTATCGGTGCGACCGATCTCACAGTAACTGGCATTACTACAGTAGGAACTTCTGGCAGCACATCTGCAGCTCTTAGTGTTGTTGGAGTTTCTACTTTCCAAGGTGACATTATTCTATTGGGATCTGCTGGTGTATCTACCATCAGTTTTGATGCATCTCTAGATAAATTAAATTTTGCTGACAATGCACGGGCAACTTTTGGAACTGGAAATGATCTCCAGATCTATCATGAAGGTACATATAGTTACATTTCAAATCAAAATGGTGAGTTAAGAATTGATGCTAAGGAAGGCGAAAGAGGTATTGTCGTCGTCCCTGATAGTAATGTTGAATTATATTACGATAATACAAAAACTTTTAATACAACTCCACAGGGCATTAATGTTGTTGGAGTTACCACAAGTAATAGATTAAACATCAGTGGAGTATCTACCTTTACATCCGTAGGTAGTAATTTAATTCCTGATGGAGATGGAAGTAGAAATATTGGTGCTGCTGGCAGTGAGTGGCAGGATCTACACATTGATGGAACCGCAAATATTGACACTCTTGCTGCTGACACAGCTGCAATTGGAGACTTAACAGAGAATAGAGTTGTCATTGCAGGTGCTTCTGGTGAGTTAGAAGACGATTCTAACTTCACCTTCGACGGAGCGATGTTGAAGGTTGGAACTGCTGCAACGATAGCAGTTAATGGTAATGCAGCCTTCGCGGGTATTGTTACTGTTGGTGGCGACCTTAATGTTACTGGTGATCTTCTTATTCAAGAAGACGTAGTTCTTGATACAAACCTTACCATTCTTGGTATTGCAACAATCAGCAATCTTGATAATACTGGTGCTGGTATTGGAAGCCTGAGTGTTAGTGGAGTATCTACATTTAGTGGTGATTTGATTGTTGGTGTATCAACACTCTTTGCCGATGTAAGCACTGGCCGCATTGGTATTGGAACTGCTGTTCCAGCATCAACCCTTGATGTTGATGGTGCTTTAACTGTCAATAGCGCAAAGGTAGAAGACCTTACAGACAACAGAGTTGTTATTGCTGGAACTGATGGAGAACTAGAGGATAGTGGTAACTTAACATTTGATGGATCAACATTAGCAGTCACTGGAGCTCAGACTGTAAGCAGTTCGATTACAGTCAGCACGGGTGCAACTATATCCGCAAATGGTAATGCTGGATTCGCAGGTATTGTAACTGCAAAAGGAGTTATTGATGCAAACGGTGGTATTAATGCTTCTAGTGCAAAGGTAGAAGACCTCACTGATGATCGTGTTGTTATTGCTGGATCTGGTGGAGAATTAGAAGATAGTGGTAATTTAACATTTGACGGATCTACACTTGCTCTCACCGGATCTCAGACTGTAAGTAGTTCGATTACAGTTGGATCAGGAGCAAGTGTTCATGCTTCTACAGGTAATGCTGCATTTGCTGGTATTG
>CETK01075258.1_pt1 | contig 13177 bp, 15 predicted proteins | sample 361431 | NCBI WGS metagenome assembly CETK01 (sample SAMEA2622452, study PRJEB7988) | marine metagenome | biome: marine biome (ENVO:00000447); feature: surface water layer (ENVO:00002042); material: "saline water (ENVO:00002010), including plankton (ENVO:xxxxxxxx)" | depth 5 m | reverse complement strand
ACATTCCAATAATCATTTTTATGCTCAATGATCATTCCAGGCTTAATTTCGATAGCAGTAATTTTCATTTAAATTTCCTTATTGCAATTTCTGGTTTTAGTTTCGGGTTATCCCAAATAAAGCTCGATATTGCAATATATTTAGCGCCAGATTTTAATATTTTTTTATAATTTAGATTATTAATTCCGCCTATTGCTACAATTGGTTTTTTTATATTTTTTTTAGCCCACTTAAGTATAGTTAGATTAGCTTTTCTGGCATTTGGTTTTAACTTCGATTTGTTAAAAGAACCAAATGCTAAATAATCAGCTTTATTTCTTATAGCATTTTTTGCAAATAATTTTGAGTTGTGACAAGTTACTCCCACTATTTTCCTTTTTAGGTATTTTTTTGCAATTACAATCGAACCATCATTTTGACCCAAATGGCAACCATCAGCATTTACAATTTTTGAAATAATAGGGTTGTCATTTATTATGAATTTGACGTTATGTTTTTTGGTTATTTTTCTTATATTTTTAGCAATTTTAATAATTTTATTTTTATCACTTTTTTTCAATCTTAATTGAAAAAATTTTATATTTTTCGCAGACAAAACTTTTTCCAGAAGATTATAAAAATCACTTTGAATTTCATTAGGAGATATTAAATAAACTAACTTTTTCAAGTTGACTAAGCAGCAGCCTCTTTTTCTAAATTTTCAGACCATTCTCCTTTTGAGGAAAGCCCATTCATTTTGGCCCTATGATTAAAAGCTTTTTGAATATTGTCTTTATTCTTTTGATCTTTTCCAAATTCTTTTAGAGCACTTGCCTGCAACCCTCTTCCATAAGAGAATGTAATTAAGAAATTTGAGTCATTAATTTTATTAATTTCATTTAAATTTTTGCTTGACTCAATTTCTGACTGACCCCCAGATAAAAAAGCTATACCAGTAACTTTACTAGGAACATTTTTTTTAAGACAATCTAAAGTTTTTTTTGCAATCTCTTCAGTACTTGATTTTTTAGCTGAATTTGATCCAGGAATAACCATATTTGGTTTTAAGACTGTTCCTTTCAAATCTACTTTATGAATTTCCAGTTCATTGTAAACTTCATTTAAAACGTCGGTGGTCACTTGATAGCACTTATCAATATCATGAGATCCATCCATTAACACTTCAGGCTCTACTATAGGAACCATGTTTGCTTCTTGTACAAGCGACGCATATCTAGCTAAGGCATGTGCATTCGATTTTATAGATTGTGGTGACGGAAATGAGCTACTAATTTTATAAACAGCTCTCCATTTTGTGAATCTCGCTCCTAGATCATAGTATATTTTTAATCTTTCTCTTAAGCCATCAAGACCCTCGGTCACTGTTTCTTCCGGTGACCCTGCTAAAGGTTTTGCACCTTTATCGACTTTAATTCCTGGAATAGCATTATTATTTGATATCAGCTCTGGAATTGAGGGACCAAGCGTGGTCTGTTGTCTAATAGTTTCGTCAAAAAGTATGACTCCTCCAATGTATTTTTTCATTGCTTCAGAGCTAAAAAGAGTTTGTCTGAATAATAGTCTATTTTTTTCCGTATTTTCTATATCTATACTTTTAAATCTTTTTGCAATTGTTCCCGTGCTTTCATCTGCAGCTAAAATACCCTTCCCCTTAGCACACATTTTTTTTGCAATTTCTTCTAAATTCATAATCGTTATTTATTTTAAAACAGCGAGGCCGGGCAAGTCTTTTCCTTCCAGAAATTCTAAAAACGCTCCACCTGCTGTTGATAAGTGTGTAAAATTAAATTTATCATTACTTTTATTTACCGCAGAAATAGTATCTCCTCCACCAAGTATTGACGTTAAAGATTTGTAAGTTGTATTTTCTGAAATTTTCCTTGCTATCGATACAGTTCCTTTAGAAAAGTCCTTATTTTCAAAATATCCTGCGGGGCCATTCCATAAAACAGTATTAGATTTTTCTATTATACCTTCAATATTTTTAATTGTTTTTGGACCAATATCTAATATCATTTCTTCTTCCGTTACAGTCCCTTGACTTTTTATTTTTCCATCTCCTGAAAAATCTGTTGAAACATTAAAATCTTCAGGAATAGAAATATTACAATTATATTTTTTTGCTTTATTATAAATGTCGTCAATAATGCTAGAGGAATTTTTCTCTATTAAAGATTTTCCAATTTCTAATCCTTTAAATTTTAAAAAATTATTTGCCATAGCTCCCACTATTATAATGTTGTCAACATTTTTAATTAAATTATATATAACATTAATTTTTGTTGAAACTTTTGAACCTCCGATAATACACGTCACAGGCTTTCTTTTATTTTGAATTATTGAATTTATTGAATCCACCTCTTTCTTAAATAGCGGTCCTGCGTAAGAATTTTTTACATATTTTGTTATTTTATGAATTGAGGCTTGTTTTCTATGTGAACAAGAAAAAGCATCATTAACATAAATGTCACCAAGAGATGCAAGTTGTTTAGCAAAATTTTCATCATTATCATTTTCTTCTTTAAAAAATCTTATATTTTCTAACAAGATAATTTCACCTTCTTTTAAGTAAGAAAACTTTTCTTTAATGCTATCATTAATGTCACCCATAAAAAAAAAAACATTTGTCTTAAGACTTTCTTTTAAAAACTTATAAACTGGCGTTAGTGACAGCTCATTACTTCTTTCTCCTTGGGGTCTACCTAAATGACTTATAATTATAATTTTAGCTCTTCTACCAATTAATTCTTTTAAAAAGGGTAAACTTGACTTTATTCTACTTTCATCTTGAATTTTTTTTTTGATAATAGGTACGTTTAAGTCTAGTCTTAAAATTATTGTTTTATTCTGAATGTCTAAATTTTCAGAAAAATATTTTATTTTGGTCATTAGAGTAACGATTATTTTCTTAACCTTTCTTGAATTGATAAAACTATTTTTTCAGCAGATAAGTTAACATGATCATAGATTTCCTTGTAAGGCGCACTCTCACCAAATTTATCTATTCCTAAGGACAGACCTTCCTTACCTGAATATTTTTTCCAAGAGGAAATGTTACCAGCTTCAATAGTAACAATTAAAGACTGATTGTCTAAAATGTCTTTTTTAAAAGCATCTGGTTGTTTATCAAAAAGCTCTTGGCATGGCATCGAAACAACTTTTGACTCAATATTATTCGTTTTTAATAGATTATGTACGTTAATAGCTAATTCAACTTCTGAACCAGAAGCGACTAATGTAACTTTACTATCATGAGAGTCTAGTTTAACTACGTATGCTCCATTTTTACATTTATTATCTTCCGAAAATTTAGGATTTATATAGGGCAATTTTTGTCTGGATAACGCAATAACGCTAGGGGTATACTTATTTTTCAAAGCTAGTTCCCAACACTCTAAAGTTTCATTTATATCTGCAGGACGAAATACATTCAAATTTGGAATTGCTCTTAAACCATTTAATTGTTCGATAGGCTGATGAGTAGGACCGTCTTCGCCGAGTCCAATCGAGTCATGAGAGAAGATATAAATTACATTTAAACCCATCAGTGCTGACAATCTTATAGATGGTTTACAATAATCAGAAAAAATCAAAAAAGTTCCACCATAGGGAATTAAACCGCTGTACAATGCTATTCCATTCATTATGGCTGCCATTCCATGTTCTCTAACACCGTAATGAATATAATTTCCATCAAAGTTTTTAGAATTTATCACTTTAGAATTATCCGTTTTTGTATTGTTCGATCCACTAAGGTCTGCAGATCCGCCAATTAGTTGAGGTAAAATATTAGAAATACTTTTAATCACAACAGACGAACACTGCCTTGTCGCCATACTTGGTTTTGTTTCAAAGTACTTCTTTTTTTCATTTTTTATTAAATTTTCAAGATCTTTAAGGCTAGAATTAATGTAAATATTTTGTAGAGCGGACTTAAGGCTAGAATTTTTTTTATTTAATGTATCTAACCATTTTTTTTCTAATTTTACTCCCTTTAATCCAATTTCCCTCCAAGTGTTTAGAATATCTTTAGGTATCTCAAACGGTTCACTATTCCATTTAAGTTTTTTTCTAACTAATGCTATTTCATCATCTCCCAATGGAGATCCGTGAGAGGAAGCTTTACCTGACTTATTTGGAGACCCAAACCCAATTACAGTTTTACATGAGATTAAAGTTGGTTTTGATGCTTTCGAGGCCTTTGTAATTGCTTTTGAAATTTCTTTTTCATTGTGACCATTAACTTCTAAAAAGTTCCACCCATATCCTTCAAATCTTTTTTTATAATTATCCGATACACTCAATGATGTTGAACCATCGATTGATATTTTGTTATTATCAAAAAACACTATTAGGTTTTTAAGTTTTAGATGTCCTGCTAAACTCATCGATTCATGACTAATTCCCTCCATTAAATCGCCATCACTAGCAATTACATATGTCTTGTTATTAATTAAAGTTTGTCCAAATTTTTTTCTTAATATTTCTTCTGCAATTGCCATCCCAACAGCATTACCAAGTCCTTGACCTAAAGGACCTGTGGTTGTTTCGATGCCAGATCCTCTTTTATATTCAGGATGTCCTGCACAAATCGAATTTAGTTGTCTAAAATTTTTTATATCGTTAATTGATATGCTTTCGTATCCACTTAAATAAAGCAAAGAATACAAAAGCATTGAACCATGACCAGCTGATAAAATAAATCTGTCTCTGTTTATCCAATTGGGATTTTTAGGATTAAACCTGAGGTGGTATTTGAATAATACAGTCGCTACATCTGCCATACCCATCGGCATACCTGGATGGCCAGAATTTGCTTTTTGTACCGCATCGATTGATAAAAATCTAATTGCGTTTGATAATTGATTAAATTTTACGTTCACTGTTAAATTACCTATATAGACTTAAACTAAGTATATCAATAATATGATATAAAGGAAATATTATGAGTATCTTTGAAAAAAAAGAAAAAAATTTAAATAAGTTATTAAATAAACTTAACAATTTAACATCAACTTATTCACATACTACATATGAGACTGAAAAAATTAAAACTGAAAAAAATGAATTAATTAGACAAAAATTTCAAATTGAAAAAAAAAACCAAGAGCTTATGAGAGAGCATAAATATTTAAAGGAAAAAATAGATAGCCTTCAAGATGAGATAAACAAAAAATCCAATATCGAAGACAAATTTAATCAGGATATTGAGGAATTAAGTCAAGAAACTGAAAATCTGGTTAACGAAGTTGAAAAATGGCAAACGTAAATGTAAAGTTTAATAATAAAGATTATCTTTTATCATGCGATGATGGGCAAGAGGAGTCGTTAAAAAGCTTAACTAAATTTTTGGATAAGAAATATAGTGAGTTAAAAGATAAATTAGGTAACATCGGCGAAAACAAACTCCTGTTAATCACTACCATTCAATTAATTGATGAATATTTTGATTTAAAACAAAGAGTAGCTCAGCAAAAAAAAAAACTTGATGAGTTGGCAAATAAATTTAAAGAAATAAAGAAACTAGCAATCAGGTATAAAGACGGTAAGGAAAATGAAATTAATAAGTTGAATCAAGAACTTGATAATTTTAAAAAAACTATAGAAGAAAGTAATAATCTTTATGAGTCAATGTTAGATAAAACAACAAAGTCTCTAGAGAAAATAATCTCAAATACTGAAACAATTTCAAAAGTTCAGTAAATGCAAAATAAAAGCTTCTTAAGGAAAAAATATTTATCAATTAGAAAAAAAAAATATTTCGATATTAAGCCAAGTTTTTTTAACCCTTTAATCAAATTAATTAAAAAAAAAAATAAGAAAAAACACATCTTTCTCTCCAGTTTTTATCCCTCTTCTTACGAAGTAAATACCCTCAAATTATTTGAAACTGAGTTTATTAATAAGTTAGAAATACTTCTCCCTGTGCTTACCAGAAAAAATAAAATGCATTTTTATAAATGGAGAAAAAATGATGTTTTAAAAATAAATCAATTTGGAATGTTGGAACCTGCTTTATTATCTAACCATATTGTTCCAGATATAATGCTTGTACCTTTGTTAGCCTATGACACTAAAAACAACAGGTTGGGTTACGGCGGTGGTTTTTATGATCGTTATATAAAAAGATATATAAAGATATATAAAAATATTTTAACGATTGGGATTGCTTTTTCATTTCAAAAATATCATAAGATCCCAGTATTTAACAATGATGTAAAACTTAATTATATTTTGACAGAGAAAGGTATTTCTAATTTAAAATGAATATACTTATTTTAGGAGACGTTGCAGGACCTGCTGGAGTAAAGGCAGTTAAAGGAAAATTGCCCGGGATAATAAAAGAAAAAAAAGTAGACTTTGTAATTCTAAATGGAGAGAATGCAGCTGACACAGGAAGAGGAATAACAAAAAAAATATATGACGACTTTGTAAGAGCTGGTGTTGATGTAATAACTACCGGAAATCATGTTTGGGATCACAAGGACGCAGAGAGTATTGCCTCCAAGGAACTAAATTTTTTAAGACCGTCGAATATGCCTAAAGACTCGCCAGGTAAGGGTGAAGGAATTTTCATAAAAAAAGGAAAAAAATTTATTGTACTTAACTTAATGGGCAATGTTTTTATGAAAAAGTGTGATGATGTTTTTATGGAAGCAAAAAAATTTTTAGAAAGATTTAAATTAGGAGACGGCCAAGCAGATTTCATAATTGTAGATATGCATGCTGAAACTACTAGTGAAAAAATGGCCATGGGATATTTATTTGATGGGAAAGCTACAATGGTTGTTGGAACACATACTCATGTTCCGACCTCAGATCATAGAATTATGGATAAAGGTACCGCATATCAAACAGATATTGGTATGTGTGGAGATTATAATTCGGTGATAGGAATGAATAGAGACAATTCGTTAAAAAAATTTTTGAAAGACTCTTCAGCAGAAAATCATCATCCAGCTTTAGGGGAAGCTACAATTTCAGGATTATTAGTTTTAGCTGACGATAACACGGGGTTAGCAAAAAGAGTTCAACCAATTATTATAGGCGGATCTTTACAAGAAAGAATTTAACAATGGCTGGTCATTCACATTGGGCAGGAATTAAACATAAAAAAGGTCGTGCCGACAAAGAAAGATCAAAAATCTTTTCAAAGCTATCTAGAGAAATAACAGTTGCTGCGAAATTAGGAGACAAGAATCCTGAAATGAATCCAAGATTAAGAACAGCTATTCAGGCAGCAAAACAAGCAAATATGCCTAAAGATAATATAGCTCGTTCAATAAACAAATCAGAAATGAGTGACGATAAAAATTATGAAAATTTAAGATACGAGGGTTTTGGCCCATTTAATGTTGCTTTAATAATTGAAACATTAACAGACAATAAAAATAGATCTGCATCAAGTATAAGAACAGTTCTGCAAAAAAAAGGTGGCAGATTAGGTGAGTCTGGTTCAACTACACATTTATTTTATAATTGTGGAGTAATACATGTTGATAAAAAAAAATGTAGCGAAGAACAAATATTTGAAATAGCTACTAATTCTGGTGCAAAAGATTGTTTCAATCTAGATAATTATCATGAAATCATCTCTGAAAAAGAGGATTTTTATAAAGTTAAAAATGAGCTTGAAAAAAAATTAGATAACTTTGAATACTTTGGTATAGAGTGGAGACCTCTTAGTTATATAAATTTAAACATAGAACAAAGTGAAAAAATTGTAGAAATATTGGAAACTTTAGAAGAATTAGATGATGTTCAAAATGTTTATACTAATGTTAACTTAGGAAATATTCAAATATGAAAATTATAGGAATTGATCCAGGCTTGAGCGGTGCGATAGCAATTTTGGAGAATAATAAAGTGCTAAATATTTTTGAAATTCCAGTGATGTCTGAGGGGAAAAAAAACAAAAGACAACTTAATAGTGCCCAATTAGTCAAATTACTAAAAGATAACATTTCAAAGAATGAAGAAGTGTCCGTGGTCGTTGAACAAGTAAATGCGATGCCTGGACAAGGCGTTACAAGCATGTTTAATTTTGGCCAAACTTTCGGAGCAATAAAAGGCATATGCGCAGCTTTAGGATTACCAATTTTTTTTGTAAGACCATCAAAATGGAAAAAACACTTTGAATTGATCAATTCATCTAAAGACTCAAGCAGAACCAAAGCAATAGAAATGTATCCTTCTTTATCAAATGATCTAGCAAAAAAAAAAGATGTAAACAAATCAGACGCTATTTTAATAGCGAGGTTTTATAGTGAGACTAGATTAAATGATGGTATTTAATTAGGTAAATCATTAATTTATCTTTAAAAGCGTCAAATTCATGACACATTCTAAAAGTAATTAACTTCAATGGAACAAGAAATAGCAGCTCAAGTAGTCGGTTTAGGTGGAAGCACAGACTTTTCTTTATGGAAGCTTTTTTTACGAGCAGATTTTGTAGTTAAATTTGTGATTATACTTTTAATTGCCAGCTCTATTTTTTCATGGGCATTAATATTTGATAAATTTAAATTATTTAAAAGTATTAATGCAACAACAGAAGATTTCGAAAAAAAATTTTGGAAAGCTAAATCCGCAGAAAGTTTCAATAATAATTTACCAGCGACCTCAAAAGATCCTGCTACAATAATTTTTAAAACAGCAATGAACGAAGTTTTGAAAACTAAAAGACAATCGGCCTCCGTTCAAGCAGCACGTGTAGAAAGAATTCTAGAAATTGCTACAGATAGAGAAATTAAAAAGATTGAAAAAAATTTTACATATCTAGCTACAATAGGATCTACAGCACCATTTATAGGTTTGTTTGGTACTGTTTGGGGGATAATGAATTCTTTTCAATCGATTGCAATCTCAAGAAATACAAGCTTGGCAATTGTAGCACCCGGAATTGCCGAAGCTTTATTCGCTACAGCGCTAGGTTTATTGGCTGCAATTCCTGCAGTAGTAGCTTACAACAAATTTAATAGTGACTCTAAAAGATATATTTCAAAAATAGACAATTTTTCAAAAAGATTTTTATCAATTCTTTAAAACATGGCTTTAAAATTTAATCGCTCAAAAAATGAACCTATGAGTGAAATAAACGTGACACCTTTTGTTGATGTTATGTTAGTTTTATTAATCATTTTTATGGTTACAGCACCATTATTAACCGTAGGGGTTCAAGTAGATTTACCTGAATCGGCAGCAGACTCGCTTCCTGACGATCAAGAACCGTTAACAATTTCAATTAATTCTAAAGGTGAAATTTATATTCAGGAACACAAAGTAAATTACCAAAAAATTGTCCCAAAACTTTTAGCTATTGCAAAAAATAGAACTGATACAAGAATATATGTACGTGGAGATAAGACTATAAATTATGGAAGAGTTTTAGAAGTAATGGGAACACTGTCTGGCGCAGGCTTTTCAAAAGTTGCATTAATTTCTGAGCCATACAAAAACTAAATGAAAAATGACAAAAAGTTTACTTTATTCTGTAATATTTCACTCGATTATGATTTTATTAACCGTTTTAACTTTACCATTTATGGTTAGACAACCCGTAGATTTACCACCAATAGTTTCAGTTGAGCTCATTCAAATTTCGGACAAAACAAATATTCCGTTTGCTCCTAAGGCGAGAAAAATAATTGAAGAAACTAAAAAAAAAGAAGAAAGAGTGGTTTCTGAACAAGCTCCACCAGCAGCAAAAGCTAAAGAAAAACCTGATCGAATACCTTTACCTGATGACAAAAAAGAAAAAAAACAGATAGTAAAAAAAAAACAGAACCCAGAGGAAATAGAACCTAAAATCAGACAATCTTCAGAGTTTGAAAAAAAAGAGGTAATTGATACAAATGAAATAGCTGCTTTAATTGATAAAGCTAAGGAAGTAGAAGCTGTTAAAAAAGATAAGAATAATAAATTGACACAAAGTAGTGTAAAAAATTCTTTTGCAACTGGATTAACATTATCTGAAGAAGATGCTCTTAGAGCTCAGATTTTTGGTTGTTGGAGTGTCCCTCTTGGTTTACCTTATGATGAAGATTTACTAGTAAGAATTAAGCTTACGTTAAAACAAGATGGAACAATAATGAAGTCAGAAATTCTAGACCATCAAAGAATGAACCGACCAGGGCAAAAGTTTTACAAAGTATTAGCTGAAAGTGCATTACGTGCAGTAAGATTATGTCAACCTCTTAAAGTTCCACCCACTGGATACGAAAAGTGGAAAGACATGCAATTAAATTTTAATCCAACAGAAATGTTAAAAGGATAGTATGAAAAGAATAATTCTATTTTTTCTTCTGTTTTTTTTTAATGTAAAAATTCTATATGCATTAATAGAAGTCGATATAACAAGAGGTAATTTAGATCCTTTACCCATCGCAATTTCGCCGCTACATGTAGACATAAAGTCTGTTGAGTATGATGGAGTAAAAGTTAAACAATTAGGCAGTGATATCTCATCTATCATCGAAAAAAATTTTAAAAATACCGGATTATTTAATCCATTAAAAAAAGAAGCTTTTGTACAAAAACCAGATATTGCACATTTAAAACCTCGATTTGAAGATTGGAGACTTATTAAAGCCCAAGCACTAGTAACTGGCAAATTATTAGTTAAAGACGGAAAGCTAAAGGTGGAATTTAGACTCTGGGATTTAACAGCAGCTAAAGAAATGACTGCTTTAGCTTTTACAACAACACCATCTAACTGGAGGAGAGTTGCCCATATTATATCAGATAAAATTTATGAACGTTTAACTGGTGAAGAAGGTTATTTTGATACTAGGATTATTTACGTTTCAGAAAGTGGACCCAAAAGTGAGAGAGTAAAAAAATTAGCAATTATGGATCAAGATGGAGCTAATACCAAATATTTAACTTTAGGCAATGAACTTGTTTTAACTCCAAGATTCAATCCAACAAATCAAATGGTAACTTATCTATCTTATTTTAGAAATATGCCTAGAGTCTATTTGCTTGATATTGAAACAGGCATGCAAGAAGTAGTTGGAAATTTTCCAGGGATGACCTTCGCTCCAAGATTTTCTCCAGATGGAAAAAAAATAATAATGAGTTTTGCTGAGGACGGTAATTCAGATATATATACAATGGATTTAGAAACTAGGGTGGTTGAAAGAATAACTAATCATTCTTCAATAGATACTTCTCCATCCTTTTCTCCAGATGGAAAATATATAGCTTTTAATTCTGATAGAAGCGGTCTTCAACAACTTTACGTTATGAGGAGTGACGGAAGTAACGTAAAAAGAATTACTTTCGGAAAAGGGATTTATGGAACTCCAGTATGGTCACCAAGAGGAGATTTAATAGCTTTTACAAAAATGAGAAAAGGAAGATTTTACATAGGTGTGATGAGAACAGATGGTTCTGGAGAAAGACTATTAACCGAAAATTTTTATCAAGAGGCTCCCTCATGGTCTCCGAATGGACGAGTGCTAGTTTTTTACAGAGAAACTAAAGCAGGGTCTAAAGGAGAAGGATTTTCAGCATCACTATGGTCAATAGATATAACAGGGTATAATGAGAGAAAACTATCTACAAAAACAGATGCTTCTGACCCATCTTGGTCTTCTTTATTATCAAAGTGAGGGTAATTTTAATGTAATTAAAGCTTGAATAATCATGAATAATTTGAAATATTTCTAACATCAACTATAGGGGAAAAAATGACACTTAATACGAATTTAAAAAACATACTTTTAGTTATCTTTGCAACACTGATTTTAAGCGCGTGTTCTACAGGTAAAAAATCGAACTTAGAAGGAGATGTATATACTGGAAAAGAAACAGTTAAATATCTTGCATCTGGTGTTCCTGATAGAGTATTTTTTGCTACTAATAAATCTTCTTTAACAACTGCTTCAAGAGCAACTTTAAGAAAGCAAGCTACATTCTTAAGAAAAAACAAAAAACTTAACGTCACAATTGAAGGCCATGCCGACGAACGAGGTACGAGAGAATATAACTTAGCCTTAGGAGAAAGAAGAGCTAATGCAGCTAGAGATTATTTAATGACATACGGTATTTCAGGAAAAAGAATATCAGTCATTAGTTATGGAAAAGAAAAACCAGTAAATCCGGCTTCAAGCCCTTTAGCTTGGTCTCAAAACAGAAGATCAGTTACGGTTAAAGTAAATTAATTTTCTTTAAAATTTAAGACCCTTTAATAAATACACTATTAAAGGGTCTTTTTTTTGCCATTTTGTATATTTAAAGACTCAGTATGAAATTTATGAAAGAAAAAATTATAATTTTTTTTCTATCAATCTTTTTTTTACTAAATTCTCCATTAAAAGCGGAGGAAGAAGAAGTCATGATCGAAGCAATTTCTGATCAAATTCAAGTTTTAACCAAAGACTTAAAAACCTTAGAAAAAGCAGTTTACCAAAAATCAGATATCGTGTCTGGTTCCTCTACTTCAATGAAATCTAGTGAGCTTAACGAGGATATTTTGACAAAACATCTTTTAAAATTAAATGAAATTGAAGATCAATTTCGAGAACTAACAAATAAATTTGAAGAAGTAAATTTTAAATTAGATAAATTATCTTCAAGAGTTACAAAAATCCAGTCAGATAACCAATTAAGATTTTCTGATCTTGAAAATTCAAATGAAGGAACAAAATCAAAAAAAGCAAAAAACAAGTTACCAGGATCTAGTCAGCCAGCAGATTTTGGTGCTAACCCAGGTTATTCTGTTTCGAACTTACCTAATAAACAAGAAACAACCTCAGTTGAAAGCGCTCAAACTGTAATTACAGAAGAACCTGAAAAAAGAGAGTCACTGCTACCTGATAAAGCGCCTAAAGAGCAATATGAATTTGCTGTAAGTTTTATGAAAATTGGAGATTACGAAACAGCAGAATTTGCATTAAAAGAGTTTATTGAAAAAAATAAAGATCACGATTTAGCAGGTAACGCGCAATATTGGTACGGTGAAACATTTAGAATAAGACAACTTTATTCTGATGCAGCCACAGCATATTTAGATGGATATCAAAATTATCCAAAAAGTAAAAAGGCGCCAGACAATCTTTTAAAGTTAGGGATTACAATGGTCCAGTTAGGTGAAAAAGATCAAGGTTGTAAAATGATTTTAGCTTTAAAAAAAGAATATCCAAAAGCAAGTAAGTCTGTGTTACAAAAAGCT
>CETK01035313.1_pt1 | contig 13180 bp, 7 predicted proteins | sample 361431 | NCBI WGS metagenome assembly CETK01 (sample SAMEA2622452, study PRJEB7988) | marine metagenome | biome: marine biome (ENVO:00000447); feature: surface water layer (ENVO:00002042); material: "saline water (ENVO:00002010), including plankton (ENVO:xxxxxxxx)" | depth 5 m | reverse complement strand
TTTTTTAATAATGAAAATAGATGATTCTAACCGTCACCACCTCCACCACCTCCGTCACCGCTGCCACCACTGCCACCATCTACTGCTCCATCTCCAGCATAAATCGCGCCAATATCTCCTCCTGCTGAGGGTAAATTATTTATATTAATTTGAAATTCATCTAATACAAGACTTACAAGCTTGGGATCAATTTTTTTAGGAAGTCTTGATTCAGATAGGCTTCCATTTTTTAAATTTAAAATATATGCTTTTTTTGAATTATAGATATAGTAATTACTTTTTAGTAAAATTGCTTTTGATGAGGACCATCTAAAGGGAGATTTAATTCTAAATATTTCCTCTCCAGAATTAATATTTACGCCAACAAAAAACTTTTTTTTATTGTAAAAAATTAGAGTTTGACCAACAATATGAATAGAGTAAAATATATCTTCAATTTCCCATAGTTTTATCCCTTTTTGAAAATCTACAATATGAGAGAAAGATTTTCCCCAATTGGAATATGTTGTTACAAAAACATAATTTTCAACTCTGGATAAACCACTGACCTTATGTCTAAAATCTATTTCCCATTCGTAATTATTATTATTTGAATTATATTTTACAACCTTTTTTTTCTCAGAAAATAGAATACTTTCACTTATTATCATTCCTGTAAATTTATATTTTTCTTAATATCTAATATATTGAGAATTGGTTTAAAAAAAACCTTTATTTGGGTAGATATTTATAAAATTATTAATCAAGCTCCAGGTCTTATTAATTTAATTTTTAAATCATCTTAAAATTCTATAAAGTTGTCTTTAGATGAATTTTATAGTTATTCATGGATAGATTAAAATATCTTTTGATTTTATTACCCACATAAATGCTTAATCAGTTATTCCAGATTTAAATAGTTTCTAAATTTATTATTTAAAACATTTCTTCATCTTTCATATACTTGATATCAATAAGGTTAAAAATTCAATAAAAGGGACTTTATTATTGATAACGTTTCCTGTTTTTTGGTATAAAAAAAATTAGTGTTCGTATAAATATAGATTTGAGTTGATTAATTATGTTTCAAATTTAAAAAAAACTAATATAGGCTTTAGTGAAGTCTTTATTAACATAATATCGAAAGCCTCTAATTGAAGTTAAATTTCGAAAACCTTTAAAATCAATATTTATAAATTATAGTAGTAAATCATTTATCACTTTACCATGAACGTCAGTCAATCTGTAACGTCTCCCCTGGTGTTTGAAAGTTAATTTTTCATGGTTAATACCCATAAGGTGAAGGAGTGTTGCCTGGAAGTCATGAACATGCACAGGGTTTTCTACAACATTGTAACTAAAATCATCAGTTTTTCCATAAACAAGACCCTTTTTTACTCCTGCCCCGGCCATCCACATTGTAAAACAACCCGGATGATGATCCCTTCCGTAGTTTTCGGCGGTAAGCCTTCCCTGCGAAAAACTAGTTCTTCCAAATTCACCTCCCCAGATCACTAATGTATCTTCCAACAATCCCCTTTGTTTTAGATCTTTAATTAATCCCGCTGTTGCCTGGTCTGTATCTTGGGCTTGTTTCTTAATTTGAGAGGGTAAGTTTCCATGCTGATCCCATCCTGTATGATACAACTGTATGAATTTGACATCTCTTTCAGCTAGTCTTCTGGCCTGCAGGCAATTGTAAGCATAAGTGCCAGGAATTTTGGCATCATCCCCATATATATCATAGATATATTGAGGTTCTTGTTTTACGTTGAGCGCGTCAGGAACCGACTGTTGCATTCTGTAGGCCATTTCATACTGCTTGATTTGAGAGAGAATTTTTGGATCTTGATAGCTGTCAAACTGTAAATGGTTTAATTCGTTGATGTAGTCAATGGCCCTTTTTCGATCGTTGTGATTTATCCCGTGCGGGTTATTGAGATAAAGAACAGGTTCTTTTCCCGACCTCAATTGCACACCCTGATGATGTGCGGGAAGAAAACCATTACTCCAGGAGGCGGAATTAAGTGGTTGTGCCCCGGAGTGAGACTTAGAAACCAACACAATAAAATCAGGTAAATCTTTATTATCGCTTCCTAGACCATAACTCAACCATGATCCTATTGAGGGTCTGCCTGTAAGTTGAGAACCGGTTTGAACAAACATAACTGCAGGTTCGTGATTGATTGCATCAGTATACATAGATTTGATGATACAAAGTTCATCGATGATACCTGCAGTATAGGGAAAAAGTTCACTCACCCATGCTCCTGATTGTCCATATTGTTTGAAATCATAAATGGATTTGACAAGTGGATAGGAAGACTGACCTTCAACCATCCCCGAGTTTCTTTGGGTTTGTTTTAAGGATTTAGGGATTTCCTGACCGTGCCATTTTGATAATTCCGGTTTGTAATCATAGGTCTCTATCTGTGAAGGACCTCCACTTTGAAATAAATATATCACCCGCTTTGCCCTTGGAACAAAATGAGGGGTTCTCCCCGCCAAAGGATTCATTTGAGGGATAATGTTTTGAGCTGAACTAAATTTGGGACCCAAAAGAGAGGACAACGCAATAGACCCAAACCCCAATGATGATTTTTTTAAAAAATCTCGCCTTGAAGTAGCTTCTAATTTATGCTTTGAAAAATCATCCATACTTAAAAAGTTTAATTTATGGTAATGGCCTCGGCTGTATTCATTAGTCCGCTAATCACAGTGGCCAAGGCAGCAGTATTAATGATCCCTAACTTCCGATTCATGGGTTTTTCTCCCGTATTAAGGTAAGCAGTGGCTTTGCTTGGATTTTTTGAGAATTTTTCTTTTTCATCATTATAAAATCTTAAAAGTATTTCTAATTCCCCTTCTTTTACTGTCCTTCCCGTAATTTTTCTGAAAAGGATACTCAATTTTTTATCCATGCCAATGTCCTTGGACAAAATAGAATTTTCGGCCATCACCCGGGCTGCTTCAATATATTGTGGATCATTTAACAATAATAATGCTTGAAGTGGACTGCTAGTGATTGTTCTTTTAACCGAACAAAGATCGCGATTTGGCGTATCAAAAATTAGCATGGAGGGAGGGGGTGCGGATCGTTTCCAAAAAGTATAAAGACTTCTTCTGTACAATCCCTCACCTTTGTCATGCTTATATTGATATCTCCATTTTTTATCACTCAAATTCCATAAGCCATCGGGTTGGTATGGATAAACGCTCTTCCCTCCTATTTTAGGAACCAAAAGTCCACTGACTTTAAGGGCATTATCGCGCACCATCTCTGCCGACATTCTATAAGTGGGACCCCTTCCCAAAAGAAAATTTTCGGGATCAATATTTGCCAAATCTTCCCTCATTTTTGATTCTTGCTGAAAAGTTGCAGAACTTAAAATTTTCTTGTGAAGCTTTTTGATGTCCCAATCGTTGTCCATAAAATAATTGGACAACCAATCCAACAATTTAGGGTGAGTGGGAAGTCGCCCTTGATTTCCAAGATCATCGCTAGAAGGTGTAAGTCCTTTGCCAAAATGCATTTGCCAAATTCTGTTTACAAAAACCCTTGCAGTAAGAGGATTCCTGGAATCAAAAAGCCATTGAGATAAACCCAGTCGATTTTTGGGTAGTTCTTTCTCGAATTCCAAAATTACCTCCGGTGTATTGGGGAAAACTTCTTCGCCAATATCATCATATATCCCTCTGTTGAGAACATAGGTTGGTCGGGGACTTTTCATGTCTCCCATAATCATCAATTCAGGGATGGGATCGATTGTCTCAGTTAATTTTTTTCTAAGGTTAATGTACTCATCATTTAGAGCCTTATTGGTTGGTTCTATGTTTTTAAAAAAGTAATCCTTGAACAACTGCCTTTCTGTGGATGAATCTCCCTCGGAGAGTTGATTGAAAAAATTAGGGTCATTCTGATAGGCTACCTCAAGGGCTGTTAATTCCTTATCATAAATTTTTAAATTGTCAAAACCTCCACCATCGAAAGCCTTAAGCTTGTGGCTGGAACCGATCTTAAATCCCTCAAATCCATAGGTGTGAATGTCCGGTTTAAACAATATGGATTTGTACAATTCGTCCCCTTTTCTTTTAACAGCAGTCTTTTTTCCATTAATATAGATCTGAATTCCTCCAACGGACCCTTTGCCATCGTAGGTAATGGTGACTTGACTCCATTTTTTTGCGGAAATAGGTTGGAGGGTTTCAATCTCAATTGCATTTTGCGGCCATGATCGGGCGATAATGAACTTAAGCTTATTGTCATTCATGAAAAAAGAGTATCCCTTAAGTCCCAATCTGATTTGCTCACAATGACCAAAAACAATAGCTTCTTGATCTTGATGATCTGCAAAGATGGAAAAGGAAAGCGTAAATGGATCGGTCTGGTCAAACCAACCTATCTTCTCCGGGAGTTTCATCTGTGTGTACTCATCTATCAAAAACCCCTTTTGATTTTGTTCCTTATCGATAATAGGTTCGGATAGGGTTGCGGCTTTTTGCCCGCGAATATGACTGGGACTGTAAAATGTTTTTGCTCTGGTTTTGGGTATAAATTCATCGAATGGGTAATGGGCCACCAATCCCAGGTTAATATTTTTTACGATGTGTTGGGTGGCTGCTTTTTTTTCGGTAAACCAATTTTCGAATGCTTGCTCATTTTGAGATCGATTTTGGGCAATTTTTTCTTTTTGAGAATTGAGATCATTTTTGATGTAATCAATGAGGGTCTCTTGCTCATTATTGGTCAAAAGTAAAGAAGGTCCAGCTACTTGTCCCGGGCCATATCCAGCATGTCCAATCTCGTTGGTACTGTTAAAAAAACTGGAAATTTCATAGAAATTCTTTTGACTGATGGGGTCGTATTTGTGATCATGGCATCGGGCACACTCCATGGTCATTCCCAAAAAAGCTTTACCAAAGGTAATGGTGCGATCTGCTACATATTCAGTTCTATATTCCTCAAAAATGATCCCTGCCTCAGAATTTTTTTTGTGGAGGCGATTGAATGCTGTAGCAATTTTAGTGGATTGATCCGCATTTGAGATCAAATCTCCCGCCAATTGGTGAGTAACAAAATTTTCATAACTCAAATTCTGATTGAAGGCATCAATTACCCAATCCCTCCAAGGGCTAAAGTCTCTGTGTTTATCATCCAGGAATCCATCTGAATCAGCATATCGGGCCACATCCATCCATTCGGCGGCCATGCGCTCACCATAGTGTGGAGAAAGGATTAGTCGGTCAATCAATTTTTCAATGGCATCAATCGATTCATCAGCCAAAAAAGTATCGATTTCATCTAGACTTGGGGGGAGCCCAGTCAGGGTAAAACTCAATCGTCGGATAAGGGTTTCTTTATCAGCTTTTTTGGAGGGTGAGATGTTGTGTTCATCCAATTTTTTCTTTGTAAAAAAATCAATTTCATTCTCCATCCACCCATCTTCCAAGGTTTTTGGCAATTGATATTTTGAGAGGGAAATCAGTGACCAATGGGGCTTGTATACTCCTCCTTGATCCATCCATTTCAAAATTGTTGCGATTTCTCGATCTGAGAGGTTCAAATGAGATTCAGGGGGTGGCATTTTTATATTTGGGTCGAGGGACAACAACCGATTGGGAATTTTGGATTTAACATCATCAAAGGTGAGAACCTCTTCATCTTTATCTTTCAGCAATTTTTGGTTAAAGTCTAATCTTAAATTTGCCTTTCGATTTTTAGCATCAGGCCCATGACAGGCAAAACATTTATCTGATAAAATGGGTTTGACATGAAAGTTATAGTCAATTTTATCAGTCAACTTTGAAATTTCCTGCACCATTTCATCTGGAATGCGGGACAAACATCCTGAGTAGAACAAGATTATAATCAGTAAACACAGGGTTTTTTTAGAAATCAATTGGTACGTCTAAATGTTTTCTAAAATAAAGTTAAACAAAAAAATTATTTCCTTTTTATTGTTTAGCAAACTACGATTTCATCGGCATATAAAATAGCTGGTTTTCCAGCATTAATATGCCAATTGGGCATTTTCAATTCACTCTCTGCATGAACTTTGAGATAACGCGCCTTGGTATTTTTATAGTTCGTTTTAAAAGCCAGAAAAGGCAGTTTAACGATTTCGGGGTTTTCAGCTGGATTTGGGTTATGAGGATTATTGATTTGAATCGAATCACTATAGTTTACTCCGTCTTGAGAAATTGCATATGTAACAAATTTTGGTAGGATGAGTTGGTGCCAATTGGCCTGAGCCTGAACATTGAGGAAATCCATCTCAACACTGTTTATAGGCATCACTGTACCTAAATCCAATATAAAATCCATGTGTTTACCCTTATAAGCGACCCAATTGGCATCCTTATCTGGAAATCGCCAAGATTCAAAAGCTCCAAAAATACCATCGGTAAGGCGTGTAATATTTTCTTTTCCAAAAGTGGGCACACTGATTGGAATTACTTTTTTCTTAAAAGAAATCGCCTTATCCATTTGTTCCATTTTAGAAAATATTCTTTCGAAATTATATGCATAATCATCAATGGTAATAGCCCGCTCTCCTATTCTTTGGATACCCGCTTTTTTGGCACTCGCCACAAATTTTTCAACCTTATTTTTCATCTCGGATTTGGGAAGAACATTTCCGTTATCATTGGTGGTGTAAAAGCTCCCCTTTTGCCCCACCGGAATCTGTCCCGCAATCTGAACTTCAGCAATCAAAAGTGGCAATCTGGCCTCTCTGACTCGGGTTAATTTCTCTTTATTATCTATGACCAATTTTTCAGCTTCATCGAATAATCTGTTGTACTCTATCATCTTATCTGGTGCAAGGTAATTATTGATGGCATCTCTAGGGTCACCAAAAATATTGAGACGGAAATTATCATTCAAAAGCGCTTCCCGCATCCTATCAATATAATTGAGAATCAGAGTAGCTGCTTCTCCATAATAACCATGCAAAAAATCGTTTATAATAAGATTAGGATCCGCATTGGGATTCCACATCAGTTTGGTGATTAGGTAAGCTCTCAAATGACCAAATTCACCTTTATTTCCTGTGGCCTGCATAAAGAGAGCTCGCACATTGTTTTGGATATAAAACTTGATGTTAGGACCAATGGTATGTAAATTAGGAAAAGGACTCACGGGATTGGCAAATTGTATATTGTAGTCCCAAATCAATATGTCCTGACTAATTTTTCCCCAATCTTGCAAATCACTGGTAAAAGCTGGATCGGTATCAAATACCGGTTTTTCTCGGGTGCTTTCTATATTGCACAACATGATATTGACATTGGGTTCCGCAACAATATTGCTTGGTGCCGCTCGGGTATACCAATATGCTAAGGTAGAGATGATTTTATCGGGAAACTCACGTGCTACTTTATTGACAAACCAGACCATAGAGCCACTGGGTAGGTTGCCATATTTTTGATTCAAAGCACTACATTGTAGACATTTACAGTATTTATCGTTGTCGTTTTGACTGACCGACCAATATTTTGCATTGGGATTCTTTTCTATTCTCTCCTTGAGTTCGGCGACCAATGTTTGAAAAACTTCTTCATTGGACAAACACAATTGGGTAACAGGATTCCTTTCACCGTCGATTAGTGAGAAATATTCAGGGTGAGTTTTTCCATATTTTTCTGGGGAAATCAATAACTCAAAGGTATGGACAAACATTCCCCAGGAGTCAGAGCAGGAAAGCTTGTGCCAAGATTTATAATCAGCATCTCTTGCATCATAATAATTTGTTGTTCTGTATTTGATCATGGGCGTTTTTAACTCATCTCTTGGAAAACTGAAAGTGTTTTTTTCGGGAAGCAACAGAGGGTCGTCAGCGCTGTATTTCCTAAAACCAAAAAATTCCAGTAAAGAGTATACTCCGTTAAGTAGACCATTTTCTGCTCCTCCTGCAATAATCAAGTTATAGTCCAATCGCTTAAAAAAATAAGCGTCTTCCTCCAATAAAAATGAATCAACTCCAGCATTTTTAGCAAAGACTGTTTTCCCCAAAAAAATTCCATTTTCACCGCTGTATTCCTCTTCGTTCAGTACCTCTAAACTCTTCCACACTTTAGATAAATAAAATTGCATTTTTTGTGCAGCCTCTTTTTCTTTATCGTTGGCTTTTATGGGTAATACCAGGTTAAAATTGGTTTTCCCCTGAATTATTAATTCTTTAAGAGAATTTATGTCTCCCGAACAAGCATAATGAGATAGGGCTACCACTCCTCCAATTGCTACTCCTGAGGTTTTTAAAAAATCAGATCGAGAAATTTTATTTTTATTGAGATACATAATAATATTTTTCTAAATAATTTTTAAGTCGAACTTAATTACACAATGATTTAACTAATATAGTAAACTCATTGATTGATGTCCAATCTTTCTCAGAACTCACAGGAAATAATCCCAATACCTATATAATAATCCTTGTTTTATCTCATTTATTTTACTCATATCTTATAATTTATCCGGTCAAATGGGTCTGTTTTAACAATATTGATTGTTTTTTATATTGTAAGTTTTGTTAAGCTCACTAATTTTAAGCAATCCTGAATCAATTAACCTTTTGAAATTATCTCCATTCCTTTGGATAAATATTACCTATAAAACCAATCAACTTATTTAACAGATTTTATAAAATTGACGCGAATAGGGAAGAAGTTAGATCAGAGCCTTATTTTCAGACTTTCTTCGAATATTTTAAGGGCTAAGATGAGTTATAACAACTCGGATATTTTGATAATATCATTGTCCTGTGGAGATTCAAAGAAGCTTGATTAAAATTGAAGATTCTCGAAATTCGACCAATATTTACCTGTCTTTAGGACGGTTTAAATAACCTCTTTCATCAATAGTGTATTTGGCACCATTGTGTTGATCCACTAACTCTAAATCAAAACCCGTGTAGGAGTTTAATAATGTAATTTTTAATTTTTGATTATCCAAACCCTTGAGTTGAATAGAAGTGATTTTTCCGGGCAAATTTTCTCTGAGATATTTGTAATCGCCATAGGCAATTTTTCTAAAAAGTGCGTAGGTGATTTGTTCTATTTCAGCGTTAGTATTGTGAATAAAATGTTCGTTTAATTTAGGAGATTCCGCAAATTCAATATAACCCCAATGTTCTGGTAAATGCATATTGATCACCCCCTGTGTCGACCATACCCAATTGTTCTCCCTCAAATATTTACCATTTTCTTTTTTCCGATAATATCTGTTGCCAATCAAATCGTGATCCCATTGAACTCTTGAAAAATTGATACGCCATTGTTCCCCCACAACTGGTTTTTTCCTCGGTGATCGCTTTAGCTCGATGAGTGCCTTCATGGGAATGGCCATTTCCACTGACCAGTACTTATCTATATCTGTAGGTTTATTTAAGGTGCCTTCAATATGGACTGCTGTTTTTAATTCTGATAAGTTCCAGTTAAAAATAGGATTACCTTTAGTGTTATAAGGTCGATCCAAGAGCAAATCCCAAACGGTATTCAAGGCATTAATCTCAATCTCACCATAGTTGTGGTTACTGTTGGAGGGGCTTATGAAAACTTCAAAATCGTTGTTGTAAAATATGATCGTATCCCGATTCTTTAGTGTAGCCCAAATATGTTTTTCTTCCAAATGTGCGTAAATGTATAAAAACTCCTCATCCCAAAGCATTTTAAGTCGGGTTCTCTGATTGGGTGTTTTTAGCCCTTCAATATCGATAAAATCCTCTGTAAAAGGAGCATTTTCCCAGCTCAGATCTTCCTGCTTACCATCAATTTTAATAGATTGATCAGCTCTGGGAATTATATATGTCCGGGGATTGATTAGCTCACCTGAAATGTCAATTTCGACATGTTGGTTATTGCATGAAAAACTGGAAAGAACTATGAGAATTAAAAGAATCTCAAATAAAGTTGATAAATTTTTAAAATCGTAAATCACAAAGTTTTAAACTAACCTTTTAATGAGGCAATCATATACTCCCTATTCATGCGAGCAACATTTTCGAGGGAGATCCCCTTCGGACATTCAACCTCACAAGCTCCAGTATTGGTACAATTTCCAAAACCTTCCTCATCCATCTGCTTGACCATATTCAAAACCCTGTCTGTAGCCTCGACCTTTCCCTGGGGCAACAGAGAGTATTGAGAAACTTTTGCCGAAACAAATAACATGGCCGAAGCATTTTTACATGAAGCTACACAGGCTCCACAGCCTATACAAGTGGCAGCATCAAAAGCTTTATCGGCATCGTGCTTATCGATTGGAATGGAATTAGCATCTTGAGTATTACCGGAAGTATTTACACTGACAAAACCCCCAGCTTGTTGAATTCTGTCAAAAGCCGATCTGTCTACTACCAAATCCTTAATAATTGGAAATGCATTAGCTCTAAAAGGTTCTATAATAATGGTGTCACCATCTTTAAATTTTCGCATATGTAATTGACAGGTCGTAACCAATCTGTCTGGACCATGGGCTTCTCCATTAATGAACATGGAACACATCCCACAGATCCCCTCACGGCAGTCATGATCAAATGCAACTGGGTCCTCTCCCTTTTGGATCAATTGCTCATTATGCATGTCCATCATCTCTAAAAAAGACATATCGGGTGAAACATCGGTGATAGAATAAGTAACCATTCTTCCTTTTGACTCAGCTTTGGCTTGGCGCCATATTTTAAGTTTTAAATTCATAGAGATATTATTTATAGGAACGTGTTTTCACTTCAATTTCTTCGTACTTCAGTATTTCCTTGTGGAGCTTGGCACTCGAGGGCTCCCCTCTATATTCCCATGCTGAGACAAAGGTAAAGTTTTTGTCATCACGCATTGCCTCTCCCTCTGATGTTTGGGATTCTTCTCTAAAGTGACCCCCACAGGATTCTGTTCTTTCAAGGGCATCTTTTGCAAATAATTCTCCCAACTCGAGAAAATCAGCTACCCTTCCCGCTTTGGCCAATTGCTCGTTGAATTCATCTGCTCCTCCAGTAACATTTAAGTTTTTATAAAAATCTTCTCTGAGTGCTTTAATCTCACTAATGGCCTCATTCAAGCCATTTTTGTTTCTTGACATACCACATTTATCCCACATGATTTTACCGAGTTTTTTGTGGTAATAATCCACAGAATGTTTTCCATTATTTTCAATAAAAGCCTTCAATTGATCCTTGACTTCTTTTTCGGCTGATTCAAACTCTTGAGAATCTGTAGAGATTGGTCCAGTTCTGATGTCATCTGACAAATAATCACCAATAGTATAGGGTAAAACAAAATAACCATCGGCCAAACCCTGCATCAATGCTGAGGCTCCCAAACGGTTGGCGCCATGATCAGAGAAATTGGCTTCACCTATGGCGTAACAACCCGGAATAGAAGTCATCAAATTATAATCTACCCAAACGCCTCCCATGGTGTAATGTACGGCTGGGTAAATCATCATAGGAGTTTCATATGGATCTTGATCTACTATCTTTTCATACATCTGAAAGAGATTTCCGTATTTGGCACGGACCACTTTTTGTCCTAATTTTTTGACCAATGCTGCATCATTTTCATCTAAGCCTTTGATGTGAGCTTGTTCTTTGCCATATCGATTAATTGCAGCAGCAAAATCTAAATAAACCGCTTCTCCTGTTTTGTTTACCCCATATCCAGCATCGCAACGTTCTTTTGCTGCTCGTGAAGCCACATCTCGAGGAACCAGATTACCAAAAGCAGGGTAACGACGTTCGAGGTAATAGTCGCGGTCTTGTTCTTCAATATCTGTGGCTTTTAGTTTTCCTGATCTGATAGCCTCAACGTCCTCTAACTTTTTGGGGACCCATATTCTACCGTCATTTCTCAAAGATTCTGACATCAATGTCAACTTGGACTGATGCTCTCCAGATACTGGAATACAAGTTGGATGTATTTGAGTAAAACAAGGATTGGCAAAATATGCGCCACGTTTGTGGATTTTCCATGAGGCAGAAACATTACTTCCCATAGCATTGGTAGATAAAAAGAATACGTTACCGTATCCACCTGAAGCAATTACAACTGCATGCGCACCGTGTCTTTCAATCTTGCCATTAACCAGATTTCGTGTAATGATCCCTCTGGCTTTTCCATCAACCAAAACTAGATCCATCATTTCGTGACGATTGTACATTTTTATTTTTCCTCGACCAATTTGACGATTCATTGCAGAATAGGCACCTAACAACAATTGTTGCCCAGTTTGGCCTTTAGCGTAGAAGGTTCTTGATACTAACACCCCTCCAAAGGAACGATTATCCAGCAAACCACCATAGTCCCTTGCAAAGGGAACGCCTTGAGCTACACATTGATCAATGATATTAGTAGAGACCTCCGCCAAACGGTAAACATTGGATTCTCTAGATCGATAGTCCCCGCCCTTGATAGTGTCATAAAAAAGCCGATAAGTAGAATCGCCATCCCCTTGATAGTTTTTGGCAGCATTAATTCCTCCCTGGGCGGCGATAGAATGTGCTCTTCGGGGAGAATCTTGAAAACAAAATGTTTTAACATTATAACCCAATTCGGCCAAAGTCGCTGAAGCGGATGCTCCTGCCAAACCAGTACCAACAACAATTATATCAATCAAACGCTTGTTGGCTGGACTGACAAGATTAATGTCACTCTTGTGATTAGTCCATTTTTCTGACAAGCTTCCCTTTGGTATTTTTGAATCTAACTTTGCCATTTATTTATCCGTTTAAGTGGTGAAAAATTGCGATGAAAATAAAACCTGCTGGAATGACCAGAGAGAAAGCTACAGTAAATAATTTTATACTTTTTGTGTATTTATTATTCAATCCAACAGATTGAAATGATGAGGCAAATCCATGAAAGAGGTGGAGTGATAAAAAAATAAATGATACTGCATAAATTGATACCCTAATAGGGCTATGAAATTTATGGACCAACTCTTCATAGTAACGGTCCGGATCTTGAGGTAGAAATTCAACATACTTATAATTCATTTCAGGTACCCAAAAATCGTAGAAGTGTAAGCCTAAAAAAGATAGTACCACAATTCCAGAGAGAATCATATTTCTTGAAACCCAACTTGCATTAGCAGACCCTTTGTATGAAATATATTTTACATTTCGAGATTTATTATTTTTTAATTGTAAAATAAAGCCCAAAACAAAGTGGAAAACAACTCCAAAAATTAAGATGGGCTGAAGAATAAATT